>Ga0209046_1000004_pt1 | contig 286968 bp, 230 predicted proteins | sample SaaInlV_200m_DNA_5_FD_184669 | JGI IMG/M metagenome (GOLD analysis project Ga0209046, IMG submission 184669) | Marine microbial communities from expanding oxygen minimum zones in the Saanich Inlet - Saanich Inlet SI073_LV_150m_DNA (SPAdes) (version 2) | ecosystem: Environmental > Aquatic >... | reverse complement strand
GAAAGCTTTTGGAATACTGATTTAAATGATTGGGAGTTTTATCAGAAATTTGAGTATACCTATGATTCAAATGGAAATCAAACTTTGGATATAGAAAGCTTTTGGAATGCTGATTTAAATGATTGGGTTTTTTATTATCGCAGCGAGTATACCTATGATGCAAATGGAAATCAAACTTTGAGGGTTGATTATGCTTGGAATACTGCTGTAAATGACTGGGATAATACTTGGAAAGAGGAAGTCACTTATGATGCTAATGGGAATCGTACTTTGGATATAGAAAGCATTTGGAATACTGATTTAAATGATTGGGAGGTTCATTGGAAATACGAGTATAATTATGATTCAAATGGAAATCTAACTTTGGTTATAGCAAGCTTTTGGGATACTGATTTAAATGATTGGGAGGGTTTTTGGAAATATGAGTATACCTATGATTCAAATGGAAATCTAACTTTATGGATCTGGAGCAATTGGGATACTGATTTAAATGATTGGGAGTTAAGTGAAAAATATGAGTATACCTATGATTCAAATGGAAATCTAACTTTGGTTATATCAAGCATTTGGAATACAGGTGGTAATTGGGATTTTTATTATCGCAACGAGTATAATTATGATTCAAATGGAAATCAAACTTTATGGATCTGGAGCATTTGGGATACTGATTTAAATGATTGGGGGTTAAGAAAAAAAGATGAGTATACCTATGCTTCAATTGGAAATCAAACTTTGGTTATAGTTATAGAAAGCATTTGGGATACTGATTTAAATGATTGGGGGTTAAGAAAAAAATATGAGTATACCTTTGATTCAAATGGAAATCTAACTTTGGATAAAGAAAGCTGGTGGGATACTGATTTAAATGATTGGGAGGTTCATTGGAAAAGTGAGTATTATTGGTCCATACCATCAGAAGTAGGTGAATTAAATATCAATGATATTTTCACAGTATTTCCTAACCCTACTTCAGGGAATTTAAATATAATTGGCGAAGGATCTTTAAATCAAAATGTAACCCTTGATTTGACAAACCTTAATGGTCAATTAATTTATAGTAACCAGTTTTATCTAACAAATATTGATCATAACATTATATTACCCAAATTACCAAAAGGCATGTATCTATTAACTATAAAGGCTAATAATATCAATAGTACTCAGAAAATATTTATTGAGTAATCTCAAGGTAATTAACAATAATTAAACTCCAAACCATGAAAAAATTAACGATTGTATTATCATTACTTGCCTTTTTGGCAAGTACCTTAATTGCTCAAAATGATATACCACGGTTTTCTAAAATGGGGCCTCAAATAATTAAGCATGATACTTTTTCTGAACAATATTTGACTTCAGAAAGGGAGCACAAGTTTAATTATTATGATGAAACAGAAATTGAGGATATCAATATGAGCGTCAATTTATACTCAGATAATTCTTTCAGACTGGATTCTATTCTTGGTTATGATTATTATAGTATCAGCAATGGATTAGATTGGAAAAAAGAGTATACCTATGATTCAAATGGAAATCTAACTTTATGGATCTATAGCATTTGGAATGCTGATTTAAATGATTGGGAGGTTTATCATAAATTTGAGTATACCTATGATTCAAATGGAAATCAAACTTTGGATATAGAAAGCTTTTGGAATACTGATTTAAATGATTGGGAGTTTTATCAGAAATTTGAGTATACCTATGATTCAAATGGAAATCAAACTTTGGATATAGAAAGCTTTTGGAATGCTGATTTAAATGATTGGGGGTTAAGAGAAAAATATGAGTATACCTATGATTCAAATGGAAATCTAACTTTGGTTATAGAAAGCTGGTGGAATGCTGATTTAAATGATTGGGGGTTAAGAAAAAAATATGAGTATACCTATGATTCAAATGGAAATCTAACTTTGGTTATATCAAGCATTTGGAATACTGATTTAAATGATTGGGAGGGTTTTTGGAAATACGAGTATAATTATGATTCAAATGGAAATCTAACTTTATACGTAAGTAGCAGATGGAATGCTGATATAAATGATTGGGAGGGTTTTTGGAAATATGAGTATACCTATGATTCAAATGGAAATCAAACTTTATGGATCTGGAGCATTTGGGATACTGATTTAAATGATTGGGAGTTAAGTGAAAAATATGAGTATACCTATGCTTCAAATGGAAATCTAACTTTAAGGATCCGTAGCGTTTGGAATACAGGTGGTAATTGGGATTTTTATTATCGCAACGAGTATACCTATGATTCAAATGGAAATCTAACTTTGGATATAGAAAGCATTTGGGATACTGATTTAAATGATTGGGGGTTAAGAAAAAAATATGAGTATACCTTTGATTCAAATGGAAATCTAACTTTGGATAAAGAAAGCTGGTGGGATACTGATTTAAATGATTGGGAGGTTCATTGGAAAAGTGAGTATTATTGGTCCATACCATCAGAAGTAGGTGAATTAAATATCAATGATATTTTCACAGTATTTCCTAACCCTACTTCTGGAAATTTAAGTATAAAAGGAGAGGTATTTTTAAACCAACACGTTATACTTGAAATGACAAACCTTAGGGGCCAGTCGGTCTATAGTAACAAACTCTTCCTAACAAATATTGATCATAACATTATATTACCCAAATTACCAAAAGGCATGTATCTATTAACTATAAAGGCTAATAGTATCAATAGTACTCAGAAAATATTTATTGAGTAACTTCAAAATAAACAAGAGGGAAAATAAATAAACTAAAAAAGAAAGGAATTAAAATGAAAACAAAAACTATCTATTTCACATTAATTGCAATGTTAACTTTAACAACTCTTATTTTTCAATCTTGCACAACAGACAACTGTACTAAGGAAAATACAGCTTCTATAACTCCAATAGAAGGTGTTTTTCAATACTTGCCTCCATTACAAGGTCAAGCGATTATGATTGATAATCATTTTTCTTATGTAGTAGGATTGTATGATTCAACAATGGTTGCTCAAACCGGAACATATATTGAAAAAAATGATACCATATATAATGAAATAATATATAGTTCAAACCCAGAGCTAATCGGATATAAATACAAATGGTCAGTAGAATCTTTAAATGGAGACACCTTGATTTATGTAATATATAATAATGAGGGTGAAATCACTAGAGGAGGGAAATCGGTAAGGGTTAATTGATCAGATTATGTATATATACGCTTCAGACTCGCTTGACTCACATAACCAAGGCGTTTCAGGCTCAAGTCCCCTGGTGGGCCCACCAACAAGAAAGCCGCTAACTTGATAGTTAGCGGCTTTTTTTGTGTATACTTTTGTTGTTAAGTTAATGTATTTACAGCTCTTTTATTTCACTAACCAATTTCTGAAGTGAGTCTTTGGCATTACCAAATAACATTCTGGTTTTATCTTCGAAGAACAAAGAGTTCTCAATACCTGCATATCCTTTACCCATTCCACGCTTCATGACAATAGTATTTTTTGATTCATGAGCATCAATTATTGGCATGCCGTAAATTGGACTTGAGGGATCGTCATAAGCAGCAGGGTTAACAACATCATTTGCTCCTATTACAACAGTGACATCTGTATTTGGCATATCTGGATTTATATCATCCATTTCAACAAGTTTAGTGTATGGCACATCTGCTTCAGCCAAAAGGACATTCATATGACCGGGCATTCTGCCAGCTACGGGATGGATGGCAAACTTAACTTCAACACCTTTGCCTTCAAGTAACTTAACTAGTTCATTGCACACATGTTGTGCTTGCGCAACAGCAAGTCCATATCCAGGTACAATAACTACTTTTTGAGAATAACTCAGCAGAACTGCTGCATCACTTAATGTAATTTCTTTTATGTTTCCCTGTTCTTTGTTAATACCAGCACCACCACCACCAAATGCACCAACTATAACATTTATCAGCGATCTATTCATTGCTTTGCACATTAATAGGGTAAGAATCGAACCTGCGGAACCAACAAAAATACCTCCCAAAATCATAGCCTGGTTGTTGTAAATAAATCCAGCCATCGCGGCAGCAATTCCCGTAAGCGAGTTCAATAATGAAATTACAACGGGCATGTCGGCACCGCCAATTGGCATCACGAACATGATACCATATATCAAAGCCACAACCAAGAGGACGTATGAGAGGGTTATTTGTGTAGCCATACTATGGTCAAAGGCAAGCATATAAACCATTATGGCCGCTATTACAGCAAGCAGGAATAGATTAAAGTAGGTAGTCCATTTTGCAAAAATATCGCCAATCTTACCATCTAACTTGCCATAAGCAACCATACTTCCACTGAAGGCAATTGTTCCAATTACAAGACCCAGCAGGGTAACAAGTGCAGATTCATTTATCGGATTTGAATATTCCATTAATGCCACAAGAGCAGAGGCGGCACCACCAGTTGCATTAAATATTGAAACTAGCTGAGGCATGGCAGTCATTTTGATCCTTTTGGCAACGATTGTTCCCAAAATTCCTCCAAAAATGATTGATATAACCACAACCATTCCATTTGTGAGTGAAATTAGATTTCCACTAGCATCACGATGTAAAAATAAGGTGGTAATCATAGCCAAGCCCATCCCTGAGGCAGCCCAGAAATTTCCTTTACGAGCACTTTCCGGATGACTCATCAATTTTAGACCAATAACAAAAAATACAGCAGCTAGAAGATAACTTATCTCAAGAAATACATCTCCCGCTGTTACTCCAAGATCATATAATGTAGTTTCCATAACTATTTCTTCTTTTTCTTTTTAAACATTTCAAGCATGCGGTCGGTAACCACAAAACCACCAAATACATTTAACGAACCAAATATCACTGCGAATATTCCTAATACTAAATTCAGGCTGAAACCTGTCATGGGGGTATGTCCAAGGAGTATGATACCACCTATTATAATTACTCCACTAATCGCATTAGCCCCTGACATTAAAGGTGTGTGGAGTACTGAAGGCACATTGGAAATTACTTCTACCCCAAGAAATATAGAAAGAGTAATGATAAATATCACCTCCTTGTTTTGATAAAAATAAACCAGAAAATCTTCCATTTTTTTTATGTTACTTATTATAAAAATCTTTAAGTCGGTCACTCACCAATTCCTTGTTATGAATCATACAAGTACCTTTTATAATTTCATCTTCAAAATTCATTTGAAGTTCGCCATCTTCATCAATCATTATTTTAAGGAAATTGAGGAGATTGTTGCCATACATTCTACTAGCATCATTGGGCATTTCAGAAGGATATGATGAATTTCCTACTATGATTACTCCATCTTTAACAACGGTTTTTTCATTCTCTGTTAATTCACAATTACCACCTGTGGATGCAGCAAGATCGATTATTACAGAACCTGGCTTCATGGCCTCTACAGTATGTTTTTCAATTAGCAAAGGTGCTTTTCTTCCAGGTATCTGCGCAGTACAAATCACAACATTGGACTTACTTGCATGATCATGTATTAATTGTTTTTGTTTTTTCTTGAACTCTTCATCTTGTTCAACAGCATAGCCCCCGGCAGCAGAATCTTCCTTGGCTCCTTCAACTTCAACAAATTTTCCTCCCAAACTTTCAACTTGTTCCTTAACAGCAGAGCGTACATCAAAAACCTCAACTATACCTCCCAATTTACGCGCGGTTGCTATGGCTTGAAGTCCTGCTACTCCGGCTCCTAGTATTAAGATTTTTGCTGGACGAATGGTGCCTGCTGCTGACATAAACATCGGAAAAAAGTTTGGTAATTTCAGAGCTGCATCAAGCACAGCCTTATACCCCGCAATGGTCGCCATGGAAGACAATATATCCATTGCCTGTCCACGTGTTGTTCGTGGAATCATATCCATGCTAAATGCGGTTTGGTTACTCTTTAAATATGCATCAACTATTTCTTTGTCAGAAAGAGGGTTGAAAACACTGATTATTACCTGCCCATCATTTAATTCAGCTAGGCTATCCTCCTTCAGAGGATTGATTCTAAGTAAAACATTCGCATCACTTTTCACTTTGTTTCCATCAACAACTACAGCTCCTGCTTTTTCATATTCCTGGTTACCAGCAAAAGCCTTTAAACCAGCATCTTTTTCAATCAGGATATCAATTTTCATGTCTTTGAGGGCCTTTACGGCTTCGGGAAGGAGAGCTACGCGATGTTCAAAATCAGGCTCTTTTAAAATACCTATTTTCATTGGCTCTATAAATTTCTCGGTCAAAGATATGCCAAATACATATCTCTAACAAATAAAAAAGAAGAAATTTTAGACATTATTTTTAATCTACTAAACCCATATCAATCATAAGGTTTAAAAGATTGGTAATCAGCTCTATACAAAGTGTTGTACCGTTCTTCATTTGTTGCTAACATACTAGTTATAATCAATTATGTTTATCGTGGTTAATACGCATTGTTTGATTTTACTTTTTTTCCATGATTTTGATTTATCCAACATCTTATTTCATAAAATTTACTTAGATTTTTTAATGCTTAAATAATAAAAAATTTGGGGATAGTATTCCATACGTTAAATTTTTTGTCTGTAAACTTTTATGTAATATTGTAATTGCAAACCAAATAATATTTACATCCAATTATTCAATCCGTTTTTGTTCGGACCACATTTTAATAAATTAAATAATCAGTCTTATTTGGTAAAAAATAAAGGTATGAAACAAATACTAATTATACTACTCTCATTATTATTTACAATTCATCTGCAAAGCCAGAACAATTCTGATTTTTTTAAAACTATACCGGTTGTAAATGAAGCTACACCAGAATGGGCAAGATTAATGTATTCAGAAAACCCCAATGTTCCTGAAGTGGAGGACCTATACAGGCAATATTATAAAACTAATGAGTTCATAAAAACGATTCATACTCAAAATCATAAACAATGGATATTGCAAGTAGAACCACTATTAGATCAAAATGGCTTTATTAATCAGCCAAATAAGACAGACGAGGATATTAGAAATGAGTTATTAAAAGAAAAGTACATAAAGAGAAATTCTTCAAAAATACCTGGAACAGATTTGGGATGGGTACCCATGGGACCATTTGAAACTTTTAAAAATAACACAACTCTAGCTATATCCTGGCATAAAAATATTTATTCAATAGACCAATCATTATCAAACCCTGATATACTAATTTGTGGAACCGAGGCAGGGGGTGTTTACAAATCAACCGATAAAGCTAGTAACTGGTCGTTAATATCAAAAGGAGAAGTGTTTTCAGGAGGAAATTCAGCTGTTAAAATTCATCCAACAAATCAGGATGTGTTTCTCATTTCCTCAAACAATAGAATATATCAAACAATTGATGGCGGAATTAGCTGGTCTGAAAGACATTACACCGATGGAACTGGAAACGAGTTTGAGTATTCTCCAGCAAATAATAATATTATATTTCATACATCTTCCGCTGGGCTATTTAAATCTTTTGATGGTGGGGTTTCATGGAATCAGGTCTATAGTGATAATTGTTGGGATATTGATTTTCACCCCACAGATAATAATATTGTGTATTTGCTAAAATCAAATACATCAGCAAAAAGATCAGAGCTTTTTAGAAGTAATGATGGTGGTAATACATGGATATTGAAAGATAATGGGTATTATGTTCCTACGGATTTGCCTAATGCATCAGATGCCGGTGGAAAAATAGCTGTAACCCCTGCTGCTCCGGACCTTGTCTATGTTTGTCTTATTGGCGCTTCAAAAGCTGATGATAGTGGCTGGATAGGTGTTTACAAGAGCTTTAACATGGGTGATAGTTGGATTAATCCAACGGGACAAGACGGAGGTCCGTATGGTCCAATTAATGGTACTGATGATTGGAATGTAGCTGCCTATAGTGGGGGCTACCACCAAGGGTTTTTTAATTTTGATATGGAAGCAAGTGCAACAGATCCTGATAAAATATGGATTGCTACCATTAGGTTAACAGAGTCAAATGATGGTGGTAATACATACCAATCAATTGGTGCTGCAAATTCTAATAGGTTAGATAATGTTCATGCCGATGTGCAGGACATTGAAGTTGTTGGTAACGATATATGGGTGGCTACTGATGGTGGGGTTGATTATTCCAATGATGAATTAATTTCTCACGTAGCTCTCAACAAAGGAATTCAGGCCGCACACTTTTGGGGTTTTAACACCGGTTGGAATGAAGACACCTATGTAGGTGGTAAATATCATGATGGCACAAGTGGATGGTACGAAAACTATGGTATTAATAATGCATATAATATTGGGGGTGTTGAAGAAGCATCAGGGTATATTCATCCAATTGAAAGTAGAAAATTACTTTTTAGAACTCATTATGCTAGTTCTAATACATCTGTAAAAACTATTCCGTCGATTTTCGGAGATCCTACAATTAACCATACTTCATTACCTGTTCGACCAAACGAGTCATATAATACTGCAGAACGAAGTGGTGTTTATTACGATCCTAGATATGCAAGGCATATATATGTCGGTCTTGACAATAACATTTACAAATCAACGGATGGAGGAGCAAATTTTGATATTATTTTTACTTTTCCTGATCAATCTGGGTTAATCTATGAAATGGAGATTTCAAGAAGTAATCCTGATGTTATGTATGGAGTATATAATAAACAGGGTGGATACTGGGATGCTTGTGAAATATGGAAATCAACAGATGGAGGAGAATCTTGGAATAAAACCCTTGTTGATCCCAGTGGTAACAATAAGAGATTTAGAATATCTATTCATCCTGAAGATGAGAATAAAGTATGGATTTGTACCCCAAGAGGAGACAATGGAGCAAAAGTTCATTATACTTCAGATGGTGGTAATACATGGGTTAATAAAACAACTAGTGTGCTAGATGGAGAGAGTTTAACTGATATTATGTATCAGGGAGGAACAAATGATATTGTTTATGTTGTTTCCAATAATGGTGTTTTTTACTGGGATACAAATACAAGTAATTGGCTTGATTATTCAACGGATTTACCCTTAATAGCCAAATCGTTGCAGTTAAATCCATTTTATCGTGATGCTGAATTACGACTTGGAACAAAAGGAAGAGGTGTTTGGGCAAGAAAAATGCAGGACACATTATTTACTCCAATTGCTCAGCCCATTACATATTCTGATACTGTGTTTTGTTCTAGAGACACGGTGCAATTTGATTGCTATTCAATGTTAAAGCACAACGGGGCCACTTGGGACTGGTCAATCACTCCCGATCCATTATATATAAGCTCTGAATCAACGAGAAATCCTATGGTGATTTTTGGTTCTGATGGTAACTATGATGTGAGTTTAACTGTTACCGATGAGCAAGGTAACTCTAATACGAAAACTATTCCTAATATGATTACAGTTCTTAATAGCTGTGATCCGGATTCAATTGTAGGAAATGCATTAACTACAACAAATGATGGCGACTATTGTTATGTGCCAGATCTTAACCTTACAGACGTTACTCACTTTACAACATCTGCATGGATTAAACCACTTGGTGGTCAATCAGGATTTGCAGGAATAGTGTCAAACGGAGAATGGTGTGCACATTGTAACACCCCCATGGGCTTAATATTTGATTATTGGGGAAATAAATTGTACTACAGATGGCCAGATGGTTCTGGATGGGGAAATAATAGCGGTATGACAGTTCCTCTGAATGAATGGTCTTATGTCGCAATGGTTGTAACTCCCGACTCCGTTACCCTTTATATGAACGAACAACAGTGGGTTTCACATGTTACATTAAGTCCTGTTGATTTTCCAGAATTATTCATTGGGAAAGGTCATTACTCTTCCTTTTTCAAAGGAAAAATAGATGAGGTCACAATTTGGAATAGGGCATTATCACAAAGCGAAATAAGAGAACTTCGTCACCTGACTAAAGACGATATTATCACCACAGAACCTGATTTAGTAGCCTATTATCAGTTTAATAACTCAACGGGTTCATCAGTTTTTGATAATGCAAAAGACAAACATGGACAGCTAATTGGCGCTGCCATTTTAGAAACATCAACAGCTCCTGTTGGTCCAGGAACCAGTAATAGAAAATCCATTGATAATAGTGGCATTTATACATTTGAAAATACTGGTTTAGAGATAGGGTTTGGGAACTCAAATCCAAATGGCGAAATAGTGGTGTCACGATTAAATGTTTATCCTAATAGTTTACCAAATTCAAACCCTTCTTTTGAAAATTATTGGATAATAAATAATTATGGCACACCAAATTTCGGTGCATTAGACAGTATAAAATTTGAATCAAGCTATGGCATACCCTATGGTAATCCCCCTGGAGCTATGTTGCATACAAGAGATGAAAATGAGTATATGAATAATTGGGTGGAACAGTGTGGTGCAGAAAATTATAACGGTGGAACATATAATTATAATAACTCCTGTAACATTACAAACACACATCAATTTTGCATACAATCTGATGATTCAACGGCAATTAATAAGATGTATTTTGTAGAATATGTTGATACCAGTATTTGCTCAAATCAGCAAATTTTTCTAGGGGGAGCATGGCAAAATACTGCTGGTATATATTATGATACTATAGCCATTAACCCCTCCATAGATAGTGTATTTATTACAACCCTCAGCATTATTCCAATATCAACATCCACTGACACTATTGTTGCGTGTGATTCACTAACATGGATTGATGGAATTACATATACAGAAAGTAACAACATTGCATTGTATGTATTAACTAATGCAGCAAATTGTGATTCCATAATCTCACTTGACCTCACTATTAATTACACTAGCTACTCAGAATTAGAGATTATAACTTGTGACAGCTCTTACACGGTTCCCTCGGGAAATCATACTTATACAGAATCTGGTATTTATATGGATACCATACCTAATACCACAGGCTGTGATAGTATCATGACAATATATTTGGAAATTGTAGAAGTTGACACTACCGTTACCGTGAATTCCCCTACTTTAACAGCAAATGAAGAAGGTGCCATTTATCAATGGATAGATTGTGAATCCATGCAAGTAATGCCAGGAGATACAAATCAAAGCTATACCGCTGTTGTTAATGGCATATATGCAGTAATTATAAATGAAAAAGGCTGTATTGATACTTCTTCTTGCCATCAAATAACTGGTGTTTTTGAATTGGAAAACAATTTTGGAAGCAGCTTGAAGGTTTATCCTAACCCTACCACCGGAAATGTTATTATAGACCTTGGGTCAAAATATGAATTAATTCGTACGATAATACTAAACGCAAATGGCATTACACAAAGTGCTGATGAGTTTTATGATTCGAATGAAATAAATTTAAAAATTATTGGAGAACCCGGATTTTATTTTGTGGAGATTATAACAACAGGAAATAAAAAAGCAATAGTAAAAATTGTAAAAGAATAGGGGATTAGGAACTCTATCCTTTTCAATAATGAATTATTTCCTGTTTTGCGTGACGTTTATATTTATTTTAATGCCATGGCTACAGCATGGCGTCGAGAATCACCAACAAATACGGGCTGTTCTTTACAGTGTAATCCTTGCATACAACCCATCATCGGATGGTTTGAAACAACACCTTGGTTACCCATTTCTATGGATTGATCTGCTTTTGACATTGAAAATGAAGAATCCTTAATCATACTTATCTTATTTGTTTTGAGGTAATTTATTGTATTTCATAATGATTTACAATATTCATTAAACTGCTTTTGATTATTATGCTGATGAAACAATGAATTTAAATTATTTTTGTTAGCATCTTTATTTATATGGCTTCTTTGAATCTTTTTTGGTTGCTTATTTTTACATAAAAATAACGTTTTTTGATGGATAAGATAGAATTTTTAATGACAAAAATTATTGCCACACTTGGACCGGCAACAGGATCATCTGAAAAAATTACTGAGCTTATAGATGCTGGAGTTAGAGTATTCAGAATCAACTTCTCACACGGAGCTTTCGCGGAATATGATAAACTCATTGATAACATAAGAACTGCTGAAAAGCATAGTGGCAATTTTGTTGGCATTCTTGGAGATTTATCAGGACCAAAAATTAGAACTGGTGAGGTAATATCAAAGGGAGTGATGCTTGAAAATGGAGAGCAAATCAAATTCATAAAAAAGAATGTAATTGGCGGCTCCTCCGGATATGAGAAATCATTTTCCACAACCTACTCACCATTTATTGATGAAGTAAAAAAAGGAGAAAAAATATTACTAGATGATGGTAATATTGAATTAAAATGTATTAAAAAAGGAGGAGAGAAGAATGAATCATTTTTACTTTGCGAAGTTGTTGAAGGTAATTTGTTAACAACAGCAAAGGGAATTAATTTGCCAGACAGCCAATTGTCATTACCCTCCATAACAGAAAAGGATTTTGAGTGTATTGATTATGCAATTAAAAAATCACTAGATTATCTAGCCCTTAGTTTTGTTAGAACGGGAGAGGATGTTAGACTTTTAAAGAAAACAATGAGGGATCGCAATGCCCGGCCTGCAGGTTTAGATATAACTGCAGGAGATTTGGGCTTCTCAACTAGTTTCGAGGATCATTACATCCCAATTATTAGCAAAATTGAAAAACCTCAGGCCATTGATAATTTGGAAGAAATCTTGGAAGAGAGTGATGGTATAATGGTTGCACGTGGTGACCTAGGTGTTGAAATGGATTTGGCAGAAGTTGCAATTTTACAAAAGAAGATAATACATATGTGCAAGCTGCATATGAAACCGGTCATAGTTGCTACACAAATGCTTCAGAGTATGATTGACAATCCTGTTCCCACAAGAGCTGAGGTATCTGATGTTGCAAATGCAATTATGGATGGTGCTGATGCTGTTATGCTAAGTGGAGAAACAGCTGTGGGTAAATATCCAGTGCATGCTGTTAAAATGATGGCTAGGGTTGCAAATAAAACACATAATTATCAGATTGATCAATTTGGTAGCCGTGGCCGCTTTATTCCCTATGAAGGTCTTTTAAGAAGAAAGGCTGCAATGGCCAGAGGCGTTGCTCTTATGGCTAAGGATATGAAAGCAAAATTTATAATTACATGGTCACACTCGGGTGGAAGTTCAGTTTTCTTATCCCAACAGAAGTTACATATTCCTATTATTGCTTGTGGTGAAAACAAAAAAAGACTTCAACAGATGTCCATACTTTATAGCATATTACCCATTTACATGGGTCAACCAAAGTCTGGTAGTAAATTTATTGCCGCTGTTGATAGAATGTTATTAAAAAATGATTGGGCTGAAAAAGGTGATCCAGTTATTATTGTGGCAAGTAGCCCAATTACTAAAAGAGGTATTACCAATAGAGTTATACTTCATTATCTCGGTGAGAAAATCGAAGAGGAATAATTATCAAAGTAAATATTTTTATCAGGTAATTATTCTAATTCAATAAAGTGTATTTTCACAAAAAAATATTTAAAATGAAAAAAACTATTTCCATTCTAATAATACTTGCATTTGTAATCTCATCATGTAACCCATGGAAGTTCTCTGGAAAGTACAATAAAAGCATTGATTTTGAAAAATATAAAACCTTTGGGCTTCTTAACTGGAATAAGGAAAATGATAAGGAGATTAGGCCTGAAACAAAGAAATATATCCTAATGTCCATAAAGGATGAAATGGAAAAACGCGGATATGTATACAAGCAAAATAATGCCGACCTTCAAATTTCCATATATGTTCTGGTAAATCAGGAAACAAGCTATTCTGCATATGTTGATCATTATGCAGGTTATAGTGGTTATGGAGGTGTAGCCGTTGGTGTTGGTGTGGGCACAGGAGGCACAACAGTTGGGGCAGTTGGATATGGCATGCCAACTCTGTATCCATACACAACTGTAAAACATGATTATAATGTAGGGTCAGTTATTGTTGACTTATTAGATCATACTAAAAAACAAATAGTATGGCAAGGATTGGCCCAGGGTCGAATCGCTCAAGGTGGTGTAAGCGAGGCAAATATTAAAAGAGATGTAAGTAGACTATTTCAATCTTTTCCAGTAAAGAAAAAGAAGAAATAGGAATATTTATTAAGGATTAGCACTATCTAAGCAGTTACCACATTTTCTAAGTTACCACAGTAGCCCCTTTTTTCTTTGAAAATTTAGCTTCAAAAAACTTCAGTAAGGGTATTAGGAAGTAAATATAAGCTGAGTTTTCGGGAATATATATTGATGCAACGGATGCAATAATTACTATGACTAAAAAGGAAATATTTGCAAACCTGCCAGATTTCAAACGTTGTCGAGTAACTCTGCTTTCATCAAATAATTTTTGTTTTGAAATGTAGATTGAATTTATGGTGTATAGCAATGCAATGAAAAACATGTTAAGATTCCAGTACAAATTGCTCATCCAATCATCAATGAAGCTACCCTTGAGGCTTGTTGTATATGGCACCAAACAAATAAATATCATAATAAATATGTTAATCCAAGTGTGCGTGCCATTTGTTTTCAATAGAAATGTAGTTTGTTTATGGTTTATAATCCAAAACAATGCGAGCAATAAAAAACTTGTAAAATAAGATATCAGCTGGTTACTTTGTGAAAGGATAGCTTTATGAAGAGTTTCACCTGTCATACTGGGAGAGCTTTCAGGGACATCTATTGCTAGAACAAGTATGGTCATTGCAATTGCAAATATGCCATCGGTTAATGCTTGAAGGCGATCTAAACTCAATGCGGATGTAGTCTCTAATCCTGTTTTTCCCATGATTTTTTTCAACAAATTTAATAATTCAAAATAAATCATATCGGTTGATATAATTTACATCTTTATTTTCAAACCATATCGATATTAGATGGTGCAAACAAAAAAGGCGATCAAATAGATCGCCTTTAATTTCTTATGCTTAACCTAAGCTAGTCATTACCACCTTCTTCACATGTTTCTTTTGCCTCTTTCATTTCTTCTCTGCTATCCACGTCTTGCATTTCTCCATCATACCATTTGATTGTCACAGGGAACTGCAACATAGGTTTTTCATCATAACCAGGGTTGGTTTGATACCAGCTTCTTAGCATTTTCCGGTCTTCTTTTTCTTCAATTGTAATTTCAGAACCATCGGGCATTGTATAAGTAACAGGCAATACTACTCTAAAACATCTATCTTTCTTACCACCTTTATTACAACCTTCTTTTGCCTCTTTCATTTCTTCTCTGCTATCCACATCTTGCATTTCTCCATCATACCATTTGATTGTCACAGGGAACTGCAACATAGGTTTTTCATCATAGCCAGGGTTGTTTTGATACCAGCTTCTTAGCATTTTCCGGTCTTCTTTTTCTTCAATTGTAATTTCAGAACCATCGGGCATTGTATAAGTAACAGGCAATACTAATCTAAAACACCTATCTTTCTTACCACCTTTATTACAACCTTCTTTTGCTTCTTTCATTTCTTCTCTGCTATCCACATCTTGCATTTCTCCATCATACCATTTGATTGTCACAGGGAACTGCAACATAGGTTTTTCATCATAACCAGGGTTGTTTTGATACCAGCTTCTTAGCATCTTCCAATCCTCTTTTTCTTCAATTGTAATTTCAGAACCATCGGGCATTGAAAAAGTCACAGGTAGCATTAATGCGAAACACTCTTTCCCTTTGTCGCCTTTATCGCCTTTGTCACCTTTGTCGCCTTTTCCTTTACTGCTTATTAGCTTCCTTCCACTTAGGTTAAAATAAGCATCAGATCTCTTACCCAAATCACTACCCTTATCTCTTACTGTATTTACTTCGTAACCTAATTCAGGAGCATACATTGACAATAAAACAAAGTCATTTGCATATTCGGTATTCAAAATATCTTTGGAAGACATTGGTAAATTATCAAAATCAATGGATTCCTTATTATTTGCGTTTATGATAGCTTCGATAAGCAAATCATCAGTTTTGTCTTTACTACTATCCTTGTTACATGCTGTAAACAATACCAAAGCAGCAAAAATTGAAATTATCAGTTTTGTTTTCATTTTCTTATGGGGTTAGTTATTTTTTTGATTCGTATACTTAAAAGACCATAAAACCTTTAAAAGGTTGGGTCAAAAATAATATTAAAAGTTAAATTTAACTCCCAAACTCAAATCAAATTGAAATGGGTTAAATTTAACACTATTTGTTTTTACAAGATTTGAAATTGCATATCTGAATAATGGAGTAAAGTTAATATTAATTGACTTACTTAAATTATAACTCATTCCAACTCCCAATAATACTCCTATACCTACTTTATTAATATTGTGAAAGTTATTTATTATCACTGGAACATCTTTATTTTTGGTTGAGGTTATATTAATAATTGAAGATGCTGAAATATTAGTTGAAACATACATTCCGCCATGTGCAATACCTTTCAACTTTTTTTCACCAAAGGTATATTCAATTGTAATTGGAAAATTTAGAAACTCTAGGTTCTCACTTTCCATTAAATTAATGGGATAATAATCATTCTTGTTCTCAAAATTTGGTCTTGGACCAAAGGGAAAGTCATTTAAATTAGTTGCTGTTGCTTTTCCAAATGGACTCAACACCGTTATTGATTTTTCATAACCATTTAAAAATATTACGTCATAGTCGTCTCTTTTTTCTGATTCTTTGTATGTTGTAGTATAAACAGCTTTACTATAATCTACTCCAATTTTCAGGGTCCAACTCTTTTTTATTTGATATCCAAAATAAATTCCTCCTCCCAAAGACCACGATCCTTTTTGGTAATTGTTATAGAACTGCTCTGCTTTGTTGTTTTTACTATTGGATAGAAACCTGTATGTATAGGAAGGGTATATTGTGGCATATAAACTTAATTTATCTGAATTTATACTTCCATTAGATTTTTTCATTTGGTCATCCGATCCATAATTAAAATGATTTTTCTTCTTTCTCTCTTTTTTTCTTGTCCTATTAGCACTGCTTGTAATATCAGAAGACTCTACCAATTCAGTTTCAGCATAGTATCGTTGTTTCCTATTTTTACTTATTTCATGAGCATTAGTATAATTTATCTTAGTATAGAGAAGCTGTTTTATGGGCTTACTATCAATATCTAATTTCTGCTCTGATTTTTTAATTGTTGATCCCTTTATTTGATAGCCACTAGACTTTTCTGAATCATAATATGAGTTTCTTTTCGCATCTAATGATTCATTCGCTTTGGGTGAAGAATCAGTAATATTGGTTGCATTATTTAATTCTTCCAAAAGGGTAGTTCTATTGTTACTTTTGGGTGATAACGTTTCAGAATCATTATCAATAATATTTGATTTCTTGGGATTTTCTGATTTTGACATTTGTATATTCTCGATGGGGATATCTACTAAACCTCTGTTATCGCTTGAAATATATACTATTACTGAAATAATTATTGAGGCGGCAGCTGCAATGCCAGCCAACTTAACCCACGAAATATTCTTTATGATTGAACTTGTTCTTGAAGTAAAATATTGTGAGTTTATTTTTAACCATAATTTATAGGGAGGAGGTGTTTTAAGTCCTGAATACCTATCTGCAAATTGTTTATCAAAGAAAATACTTGCATCATCTGGAAAATGTGAATCAACAGCATCCCAAAGTTCCTTTGGAGCATTCACTTCATGATTCTCAAAAGTCTCTTTGAAGTGCTTATCGAAATTCATATTTTCCTTATTATAACCCAATTAATCAGAAAATTTCATGTTAAAACTTATTTTTAATATTCCTTTTTAATATTGCTCTTCCATCGTGTAATTGTGATTTGGAAGTTCCTGTGGATATCCCAAGTTTATTAGCTATCTCTCCATGAGAATATCCATCAATAACATACATATTAAATACCTTTCTGCAGCCCGATGGCAAATTTTGAATCAAAGTGGTTAATTCTTCGATGCCCAAATTACTCATCGCAGTATTTATATTGATATCATTATCATAATTAATTATATTATCAAGGTTATCCGAGGTACTAGATTCATTTTTTGATTTTAAATTATTCAAAGCAGTATTGATAAAGATCTTTTTTATCCATCCACTAAGGGCTTCTGGTTTTTTTAATTGATCTATTCTTTTATAAATCAGATAAAAAGCCTCTTGAAATATATCATCTGCATCTTCTTTACATGACGAATATCTCATACAAATACTATACATCTGAGCCGAGTATTTATCATATAAAACTCTGCGTGCTTTGGGATCAGAATCAATACATCCCGATATAATCCTATGGTTATTCCAGTTATCGATAATTATAGTATTATGACTCTAAATAATCAAAAAGGTTGGGAAAGGGTTCTTCTTAAATTGAAATTGTCTTTTGATATATTCTATATCTCTTATATACTTCTCCTCCTATTTTTTCCATTTCTGCTCGGACCTGAGTGTTTTTTTCCATTTCAAGGTGGCTATCAATAACATTTAATCCGGCTTTTGTTGTTTCTTTTAACAAACTAATGCCTAGCATAGTGTCAATTCCAGATCTTCTGTGATCTTTTCTTACAGCTCCCAAAAGGAGGCTTAATCTCTTAGTCTTTTTCTGTGAACGTAATATGTGATAAAACCCAAAAGGAAACACATATCCCTTACTTTTTTGAATTCCTTCAGATATATCTGGTATTGCAAGCACAAATGCAACAACTTCATCCTTTTCGTTCTGAACTATTTTTATGAATCTAGGATCTAATATCATTAAATACCTAGAAGCAAACTCTTTCATTTCCTCTGTCGATAATGGAGTAAAGGCATATATTTCTCCAAAGGTATCATTCATTAATGACAGAACAGGAACAATATATTGTTTAATATCTTTTTTTCTTTTGAGGGGTACAATCTTTAAGTTGGGATTATTTCTAATTGTTCTCTCATGAATCCGTTCATAGAATGTTGGTATATTTTTTGGGACATCAATCTTATAAACAACTAAATCAAGCCTCTTATTGAATCCCATATCCTCAATAAACTCAACCATATAAGGGTAATTGCAATTTGTTGATATTACCATTGGCTCATCAAAGCCTTCTATTAACATTCCTTGAGGGTCTTTATCTGAAAAACCCAGCGGGCCAATAATTTCATTTACTCCATAGCCTTTAGCCCAATTTTCAACCGCATGGATTAATTCAGTTACTATTTCCTCATTTTTGAATGTTTCTAGAAAACAAAATCGGACCGAATTTTCACCATGCTTGTTATTGTATTTATTATTGATGATACCCATTACTCTGCCCACAACTTTATTGTCGTTGTAAGCTAAAAACAAAATTGTATTGCAATGTAGGAATGCTGTGTTTTTTTTTGGATTAAAAAAGTTCCATTCATCAATATATATGGGAGGGATCCAATTGTGATGGTTAACATGGATTTTAGCTGGCAAATGTATAAATGCCCTCAAGTCTCTTTTTCCTCTTACCTCTTTTATATCTATTATCATGAAATAATATCAATTATTTCAAAGCTATGAAATTTTTAAACAACTTGTTTTATATTAAAGCTAATAAACTCTTTACTATTTTACAACATACCTATTAGGGCTTTCGGTTGCTTCAAATAATAGACCATTACCTAAATCTATAAATTTACTATTATAAAGTTGCCAATATATTTCCATTACGATTTTATTTTGTGAGGGAATATCACCAATGTAGTAAGAATGTGAATTCCATGTAGGGAATTCATTACCGATACTCTCACTGAAATCTAAATATATTGCTTTTGTTGAAAGAGTATCTCTTATTCTTTCACCAAGTTGCTTGCCAGCCGGAGTAAATATTCTCAAACCATTTAATGTGAAATCCTTTTCATTGAAGAGTATATACAACCGTTTTTGTAAATTCAGTTTATCTACCCATATATTATGGTCTTCCTCCTCAACGGCAGCGGAATTTATAATCAGATTTGAGAATATTTTTTCTCTGGCATTACTACCCTCAGCATAACTTTGTAAATATAGATTTCCCAAACTATGGAAAAATGCTGATATTGAATCGCTCATCAACACATTGTCTCCATTTAATTTATTTAAAAGATCAAGCAACTCTAAAAAATCATTTTTAGATTTGTAAACATTGGACTTTGAATTTTTAAAATTCTTTGTTCCGCTGAGCTTAGGATCCTTGGAAGGCCAACAAAATACCATAACGTTTATACCATAGGTTTCACTTATATCCATTGCTCTTAATACTGATAATTCAAATGTTTTGAAATCACCATGAACAAAAAGTAACCAGTTTCCTTCCTTTGAGGAGATGAACTTTTCCAACTTTTTAAAAGTTAATTTTTCTAGTCTAATATTATTGTCAGCAATGTGTTTTGTATGAAAAAAAGATAACGGAGATATGGTATCTACTAAATTTTGAAAGATATATTTTCCGTTGTTTATATTATACTCTCTATTTGTTATTGCTAGTACTTCTGTTCCCTTATTGATTTGGTACTTGTAATCTACTCTCTCTTGTGATTCAGAGCTAAGACATGAAAATATTATTAGTAATAACAGTATAGCTTGGGATATTTGCTTCATTGGGGGTCAATATGAATTTAAGGAAGCGAATATATTAAATAGTATGAAGTTTAAAGGTTTTTAAAAAGCATATAACACGTTTAATTTACTCAAGAGCTAATAATATTTGAGAACGAATATCTTGAATCAATCTAAATATTTACTTTTGCCTTCAAAATCAAAAGAATGACAATACTTCATAATCGCCTGAGCAAGGATGAGTTGAAACAAAAACTTGCGGAGGAAACATTCGAAAGAACCACCATATCATTCTATAGATATGTAATAATTGAAAATGTAAGTGAATTTCGTGATGAGCTTTATGTGAGATTTGCAGAGCTCGAATGTTTGGGGCGTATTTATGTTGCTCGAGAAGGTATAAATGCTCAAATGAGCTTGCCAACACACAATCTTGATGAATTTTTAAATTTTCTGGATACCACAGGTTACCTAAAGGATATGCCAATAAAGTATGCTGTTGAAGATGATGGCAAATCCTTTTATAAACTAATAGTACGGTTAAGAGATAGAATTCTAGCTGATGGATTGGAAGATGATGCCTATGATGTTACCAATGTGGGAAAACACCTATCTGCCATTGAGTTTCATGATCTAGCAGCAGATGAAGAGACCTTAATTATTGACATGAGAAATAGTTATGAAAGTGAGATTGGTCATTTTGAAAATGCAGTATGCCCGGATGCCGATACTTTCAGAGATGAAATCCAAATGGTAACAGATGAATTTAAAAACCAAAAGGACAAAAAAGTTTTATTGTATTGTACGGGTGGTATAAGATGTGAGAAAGCCAGTGCTTATATGAAACATATGGGATTTAAGGATGTGAATCAACTTCATGGTGGCATAATTGAATATGCACGACAAATAAATGAAGCGAATCTAAAATCAAGATTTGTTGGGAGTAACTTTGTATTCGATAATCGCATGAGTGAGAGTATAGATGATCAAATTATAAGTAATTGCCATCAATGTGGAGAACCTTCAAGTACTCATGTAAATTGTGCCAATGATGCATGTCATTTATTATTCATACAGTGTGAATCATGTGCAAAAACTAATAATGGCTGTTGCAGTGAGGAATGTAATGGCTTTATTGAACTACCAGATGAGGTTCAGAAGGACCTAAGAAAAACAAAAATATTTAACGGAACTACAAACGGATATCGCAGTCTAAGAAAAAGACTAGAAAACAGTAAGTAATATATTATTTGGCTAAGGTTCTGTAAAATTATAGGATATAATTTTCTCTTTTTTTCTTTTATCATTACATATTAATTTACACCTTTGTAGTTTAATGAGTAATTTTTTAATCAATTTATGAAACAGAAAGTAAAAGATTTGCTACATATACTTGTTATTTATTTGATAGCACTTTTTGCTGCAATACTTACCTTAAAATATATTCCAATTCCTGATGTACTATGGAAAACGGCACTTGCCGATGTTGTTGCAACCATAATAATATTTGCCTTTAGTGTAAAATATAACAACTCGAGCGTTTATGATCCATACTGGAGTGCTGCTCCTATTTTTATTGTTATATACTGGTTATTTAACTCACAGCAGTTTGAATTTTATTATAAAATAATGTGGGTTGTTATTACAATATGGGGTGTGAGATTAACGTGGAACTGGATATTAAGATGGAATGGATTTGTTGATGAGGATTGGCGATATGAGCTAATTCGTAAGAAGACAGGTAAGTTGTATTGGCCGGCAAGTTTTATTGGCATTCATCTTCTCCCCACAGCCATAGTTTTTGCTGGGTTAGTACCTGTTTATTATGCCTTTAATTCACCATCACCTGCTCCCACATCTTGGTTTACTGTAAGCTTTATATTCTTCACAATGGCAGCAATATTTTTGGAAAAAACTGCTGACGAAACTTTACGGCATCATGTGAAATCGAGAAGAAGTAAAAACGAAAGACTTCAGGATGGTGTTTGGGGGATAATAAAATATCCAAATTATGCGGGAGAGGTCCTTTTTTGGTGGGGTATTTATTTTATGAGTGTGGTTGTAGATCTCTCAATTTGGTGGACTATTTTTGGACCACTTTCAATAACATTTTTGTTTGCTTTTATTAGTATACCAATGATGAATAAGAGGTTGTCAAACAAAAAATATAATTAGTAATTTATCCTACTAAATGGTAGTTTCAAAAATTGAATTGCAGACTAAATCTTATTCCAAAAGGCGAAGTTTGAGGATGGTCTAGGTATGAAAGCCTCCATACGGCATCCACTCTAATGATTTTAAATATGTTTTCAATACCAGCTCCTGCTTCAAAGTATGGTTTGTAAAGAGTGTGCATTCCAGCTGGAAATACTGAATAATCCTTATTTCTTTGATCTGTGTTACCAACGAGCCCACTAACAAAGGCCACCTCACGCCATTTTAATTTTCTGAATAATGGCACTCTATTAAACAGTAACCCATTAAAATGATGAGTATAAAAAACCTTTAGGTACTTATCACTTACGAACTCATAATAATTCATCATATTGAATGCGGTTTCATCAAAAAAGTAAGTTTCATTCCCTGCATGTATTTTTAATAATGGATAGGGTAATGTACCCCAGATACGCCCGGCTTCCATTCTAAATTTAGACCATCCCAAATCAAAAACATTGAACCAGTATTTTACACCTAGTTGTAACTTATGATACTCATAATCACTGTTGAAGAAATTAGGAATTCCATAGCCATATTTGATATTGACTATTGGATATTTGGCTCCCAAACTCACGCGCTCAAACTCTCCCATCGAAACCCTTTCTTTGAATGCAAATCTAAAATTCAAACCAACTTCAGCAGAGGTAATAGCATCCTCTTTTGCAATCTTCTGAGTGGATTCATCTTGATAATAAAATTCAAATTTTGTTTCTCCCACCGGGTAAAGGTTTCTGTTCATGAAATAGAATGTGTTGCTTATGCCCGTTATATATTCATGCTCATATTCAAGTTTTATCTCCTCCACAAAGCTCAACTTATCTGCTGGTAACCTTCGAAATAAAAATGCCAGAAAGAAATCTTCCCTGAATGCATTTTGGCTGGCTCCCAACTGTTCGAGGTCATATCTAAAAGAAGTCCTAAGAGCCCGTCGAGGATTTTTATTGAACATGTAAAGAGCGTTAGCTCCATATTTAAATTTAGCATCCAGAGTGCCATATGCAACATATCCTCCAAGTAATATCTTAGTGCTAAATGCATTACTAGTTCTACCTCCAAATCTGAATCTCGCCCCTTCCACAGCATTGAAACTTAGCATGGATGCATATGGGCCAATTTCAAACATGCCCTTTACATAATAACCAGTTATTACCATTTCCAAAATATCCATGTATGTTTTAAACTGTGGAATGGTAGTAAGGGTATCTATCATATAGTATATTGTACTTTCATCTTTGGTAAGGTTTTCATGTCTGTTTTCCAACCAATATTTATCGTTGTGTAAATCTGCACTATCACTTACAAGAACATTAACAGGGCTATTATAAAAACTAGGGGCCTTGGGCTGATTTATTATGTAGTTTCTGCAGGTTGTTGTTTTCTTTCCAAAAAAACCTACAGTTCTCTTGTTGTTTTCAGTAATATTAAAATCGGCAATTGTATAATCTCTAGTCAATACCCAGCGGTTCCCGTTAATAATTTCAAACGATTTATTTATCACCAAATCATTTACAAAATTCATATTAGCATCATTTGCAATGTGCATTTCAATTTCCCTTATTGCAAATGTTGTATCATGTACCCACATATTTCCAGTGAATGTAAGAGTTTGTTTATGCCTTGGCTTAAACATTAACTTATAGCACCACTTTCCGTCAAAGCTTGCGCTATCAACCAGATAATATTTATAAGAAGACAATCCGCCATTTGCTATTGGGCTTACAAAATGCAACTGAAAAACATCTATATAGTTATCATAAATATTTGTGTTAAGATATTCGTCACCTAGTAATTGCATGGCACTTTTATTATTAAAACCACTAATTTTTGAGGCTTTAATTTTTTCCAAATATCCCTTTGGATTTTTACGAGTATATACATTTGAAATCGTTTCACTAAGAAATATGGGCAGATAAGTTTTTCCATTTACCGTTGATGTGTCAACGTATTGAAAAATAAACTCGAATGGTTTATAAATTTTCCTGCTTTGAAATTTTTCTGTAATATTATTCGCGTCAAGTTCAATTTTAGTATACGCCTCATACTCATATGATTCAAGGTTATCGGGATCATTGTTGGGTTTATTGGCAATTATACTATCAAATATTATTTCAGCTGGATTTACTCCTGGTCTTATAATAACATCTTCAAGCTGGATAAATTGAGCTTTCATTTTGAAGTCGATAATCTGGAATTTACCCTTTAAAACCTTTGCTGACATTCTTTCATATCCAATGAACGAAGCCAACAAGGTATCACTGGCATTGTTTGTTTCAATGGAATACTCTCCATCAAAGTTTGTGGTAATACCCACCGATGATCCTTTAAATATAATGTTTACAAAGGGAAGAGGCTCACCCGTTGCCGAATCTGCCACAGTTCCCATAATTTTGGTTAACTGACCAAAGGAATTAGTTGGAAGCACCCCAAATAAAATAATAGGAATTAGTAGTATATATAATTTAAGTCTATGAATGCTATTATGTTTTTAACAATGATTACAATTATTAATTATGAGCATGGTCACATGCTAATAACCCTTTTTTTAAAAAGTTAGTATCTACCCATTCGTCATTGGCTAGCCAAATTTTGAACATCTTTTTTCCCTCGTGAAACCCATAAGTCAACACTAAGTAATATTAAGCCGTATAAACCAAATGCTATGTAGTCGAGAGATGTAAATGCCATAAACCTTAAACTTTTTTGATTAAATACCATAACAACTTGGTAGTCATTATTTAAGTAAGCTGGTATATAACCGTTACAATATTATCCAAATCTAAAAAAAATTGAACTGCCCATTTATTTAATTTAATCAGTCACTATTTTGAACATGAATAATTGTAAGATAACTAAAAATACAATTTGATAAAAAACGCCGTTCACATAGGTGATATAAATTTAAATGATAATTTTACGGATTCAAGAATGTCCACTATCAAAACCTAATTCTAAAAACATTGAAACATGAAAATACAGTATACGTTTTTATCGATTTTATTTTTATCAATTTCAGTTCTGTCATTTTCCCAGGAAATGAAAGAAATAAACGTAAACAATTTTACTGAAGTTAAGTTTGAGGGCTCAGCACAATGGTTTATTATTCCTTCAAATATGGAAAGAGTTGTGATAGAATCAAAGTCAGCAGAGGTTTTCGATTACATTGATATTTATCATGAAGGACAACAGTTAGTTGTCAGCACAACAGAAAAGTCAAAGAATATTACTAAGCTTTTTAGATCAGTTACCATAAAGGTATATGTATCAAGTTTAAATGCTGTTTCCTTATCGGGGGTTGGTTCTGTGAAAATGGAAGAAGAATTAAAATCCAATACATTTATCGCAACTCTGAGCGGAACAGGAAATATGAATCTCAAGTTAGAATGTGATAGTTTTAAAGGGCATGTATTTGGAACCGGAGGTTTAAATATTATTGGATCAGCAAAATCACTAGTTGTTACCGTTGAAGGAATTGGTAGCTTTAATGGGTATGAATTTGAAGCTTTAGATGTTGAGGCTACAGTATCAGGAGTAGGTGGGGCCAAGGTTTATGCCTCACAAGCTTTAACGGCTACAATTAATGGAGTTGGATCCATTAGATACAAAGGAGATCCTCCAAATAAAAATTTTAGTTCAAACGGAATTGGTAACATCAAAAAGGGGAAATAACCAATTTATCATATTTAATTTTTCTTAAGCTTTAATCCAAGCAAGTAATTAACATTTGACTATGTGTTGAGTATTTATTTACTCTGGATTATTTATGTTCTGGTAAGAATTTATCATATGCTTTAGAATAAGCAGTTGTAAAAAATACCGCCTCCCAATATTCATACTATCAAAAGATTATTTGGTTCATATGATGCAACGAGCAAAATATGATAGAAATCATATTAAAAACAGTAATTCTTAGGGCTAATTTACCTAAAGGTATTGAAAGAGAGAGATAAACGTTTTGAAAAATAATTTAGAATGACTATAAATAATGATTTATATCATAAAACATGTAATTTCTAAGGATTAATTGAATTACTTTTGCCTCAAAATTTATTTAAAAACCACATGAGGTATTTTGTACGAAAATTTACACTTTTTTTAGCTGGCATTTTAGTAATATACACTGCATCAGCAAATGAAGGTAAAACCCTTTTTACCAATTATTGTTCTGCATGTCACACAGTTGGAAAAGGCAGGCTGGTAGGTCCTGATTTGATTGGGATATCTGAAAACAGACCCGAGGAATGGCTAATTTCATTTATCCAGTCTTCCCAATCAATCATCAATAGTGGCGATGATCTTGCCAAGCAAGTATTTGATGATTATAATGGTCTTCTTATGCCAGATCAGCCACTATCAAATGATCAGGTTATTAAGGTGCTAGATTTCATAAATAATTCTGGTTTTAATGTTGTTATTGAGGAGACAGCCATAACTGATATTTTGGATGAAACCTCCGAGGAAAATATAAGTGAGGGCATGTTGCTTTTTTCCGGTAAAAAGAAATTTGCCAATGGAGGAGCTTCATGTATTTCATGCCATAACGTAAGAGACGATAGAATTTTTAGCAATGGAACGCTTGCCAAAGATCTTACAGATTCATATAAAATAATGGGTAGTGCAGGGTTGTCAGCAATTATTAGCTCTCCACCATTTCCTGCTATGTCAGCAACCTATTCTGATCAACCCCTTACCGATGAAGAAGTTTTAAACCTAACTGCATATTTACAAAATGTTAACCAAGAGCATTATTATCACTATAGCTCAGATTTTGGAGTGCCTTTCTTTGCGTTGAGCTTTATGCTAGCCATGGGCTTGTTGTTTACCATCTATGCATTGTATTACGAACGCAAGAAAAAGACTGTTAACAAAGAAATTTTAGAGCGACAATCACCAGTATTAAATTAAGAACCATAAAAAATGAGTTGGATAAAAGACCTTATCTCACCTAGTACCAGAAAATGGGAAGAGTTTTACAGAAACAGGTGGCAACATGATAAAGTTGTCAGGAGTACGCACGGTGTAAATTGTACGGGTGGCTGTAGTTGGAATATTCATGTTAAAGACGGAATAGTTGTTTGGGAAACCCAAGCTATGGATTATCCACTTTTGGAAAAATCTTTGCCTCCATATGAACCACGAGGTTGTCAGCGTGGAATTTCCTTTTCATGGTATTTATATAGCCCCATAAGGGTAAAGTATCCCATGATAAGAGGAGCTTTGATTGATGTCTTCAATGAAGAAAAGGCAAAAACTGGTGACTCATTGATGGCATGGGAAAACATTCAAAAGAATCCAGAAACAAGAAGAAGATATCAAAAGGCAAGGGGTAAGGGAGGCTTTAGAAGAGCTTCCTGGGATGAGGCAAAGGAAATAATTGCTGCTTCAAATATTTATACGGTAAAAAAATACGGACCAGATCGTATTACAGGGTTTTCACCCATACCTGCCATGTCCATGATAAGCTATGCAGCTGGATCTAGATTTTTGCAACTAATGGGTGGAGTTAATTTAAGTTTCTACGACTGGTACTGTGATTTACCAAATTCATTTCCAGAGATATGGGGTGAACAAACAGACGTGGCTGAAAGTGCCGACTGGTATAATTCCAAGTTTATTGCTGTTATGGGTGCTAATCTAGGAATGACTCGTACTCCAGATGTGCATTTCTTTGCAGAATCGCGACATAACGGTACCAAAACAGTTGTTTTTGCTCCCGACTTCAATATGGTGGCAAAATATGCTGATAAATGGGTACCGGTTCATGCCGGACAGGATGGTGCATTTTGGATGGCTGTTACACATGTGATTCTAAAGGAGTATCACTATGAAAAGCAGACACCATATTTCATTAATTATTCAAAGAAATATACCGATAGCCCATATCTTGTGGAAATTGTAGAGGAAGATGGTAAACTTGTCCCTGGAAAACTTATCAGGGCAAATACCATAGATAAATACAAGGATATTGATAAGGGCGAATGGAAATTTCTGAACATTGATTCAACAAGTGGCGACTTTGTATGCCCAGGTGGAAGTTCTGGACACAGATGGGACGGTAAAGATGGTAACTGGAACCTGAAATTTGAGGATGCTGAAACAGGTAAATCATACGATCCAGTATTAACACTTCTAGATGACAATGATGAAGTACTTCAAGTGGAATTTGTAGAATATGGAAAAGGAAAGAGTGCAAATAGAGGGGTGCCCGTAAAGTATATTGACACAGTAAATGGAAAGGTAAAAGCAACGACAGTATATGATTTAATAATGGCCCAATATGGTGTTGGTAGAGGACTGGATGGTGATTATCCTGAATCATACGATGATAAAGAATCAGCATACACTCCAAACTGGCAAGCGATATTTACGGGAATTGGTCCTAAAACTGTATTACAATTTGCCCGTGAATGGGCAAGAACTGCTGAAACCACTCAGGGAAAATGTAGCATAATTATAGGTGCCGGTATTAATCATTGGTATCATAATAATCTAATTTATCGAGCAGGTACAATGGCACTTATGCTAACTGGTTGTATTGGTGTTAATGGAGGGGGAATGAACCACTATGTTGGTCAGGAAAAACTAGCTCCTTCCGATTCATGGGGATCAATTATGTCTGGTAAGGATTGGCAGAACGGAACTCGTTTGCAACAAGCTCCAATTTGGCATTATATTAACTCCAACCAATGGCGTTATGATGGTAACCAAGCTGATTATAACACCGTTCCTAAAAATGAACTTTCTAGTATGCACTCTGCTGATATGGTGGTTAAATCCGTAAGAAATGGATGGATGCCATTTTATCCTCAGTATAATAAGAGCAACTTTGATATAATAGATGATGCTGAAAAGGCGGGAGCAAAAAGCAATGAAGAAATAAAGGATTATGTTGTTGATAAACTAAAGAGTAAAGAACTCTTGCATTCTGTAGTAGAACCTGATGAGGAAATTAACTTCCCAAGGGTTTGGTATGTGTGGAGAGGCAATGCCATATCTGGAAGTGCTAAAGGGCATGAATTTTTTCTAAAGCATTATTTAGGAACTCATAATAACTCAATTGCAGATGAAGTAGCTGATCAGTTTGTAAAGGATATTAAATTTAGTAGCGAAAGTCCAGAAGGTAAGATGGATCTCATTGTAAACCTGAACTTTAGGATGGACACATCAGCATTATATTCTGACATTGTGTTACCGGCTGCATCATGGTATGAAAAAACAGATCTGAATAGCACAGATATGCATTCATTTATTCATCCATTATCACCTGCAATAGCCCCTGTTTGGGAATCCAAAAGTGACTGGAAGATATTCCGTGAAATTGCAAAGGCAACCAGTGAGCTAGCCAAAAAGCATTTTCCTAATCCGATTAGGGATTTGGTTAACACACCAATTGCTCATGATAGCGCAGGGGAGGTAACACAGACAGAAATAAAAGATTGGAGTAAGGGTGAATGTGAGCCAATACCAGGAAAAACAATGCATAATATTGTTATTGTTGATCGTGATTATACAAAGATATATGATAAATTTATCAGCCTAGGACCAAATATTAGAAACGGCTTGGGGGCCCATGGTAATAGTTATCAGTGTGGAGATTTTTATGATAAGATGCTTGAAGATAAGGGGCACCTTCAGGAAGTAGACGGTGTAAAATATCCGTCAATTTATGAAGACGAAGAAGCGGCCAATGCCATATTAAATCTCTCAAGTCTTACCAATGGCAAACTTAGCGAAAGGGCATATGAGGGTGCTGAAAAAAAGACAGGATTAAGCCTAACCGATATTTCTGAGGGAAGTAAGGATGTTCTTATAAAATATAAAGATCTTCAGGCCAAACCTCACCGGTACAACCAATCACCAGTATGGTCGGGATTAATGAACGACGGAAGAGCATATTCAGCCTATACCTATAATGTGGAACGAATGGTGCCTTGGCGCACTCTAACAGGGCGTCAGCATTTTTATCTTGATCATGAAGGGTACATTAAATTTGGAGAACATCTTCCAACATACAAACCATCACCCAAGCCAGAAGCATATGGTGAGCTTAGAAAAACAATTGCAACAGGAAAGGCCAAAATGCTTAATGTGCTAACACCACATGGTAAGTGGCATATACATTCAACTTATGGTGATACACTACGCATGTTAACATTATCTCGCGGAATGGAACCATGTTGGTTAAGTGTTGAGGATGCTGCTGAACTAGGAATCAAAGATAACGATTGGGTAGAGGTATTTAACGATAACGGAGTCTACTCAACACGCGCTTGCGTGAGTTCAAGAATTCCGAAAGGTGTGTGTTTTGTTTATCATGCGGTTGAGCGTACTTATTCAACCCCTAAGTCACAGATTAGAGGAGGCAAGCGTTCTGGTAATAATAACAGTTTTACCAGAGTACACTTGAAGCCTAACCTAATGGTTGGAGGATATGGACAGTTTACCTATCACTTTAATTATTGGGGACCAGTGGGAGTGAATAGAGATACCCATGTTCTGGTGCAAAAAATGAATAAAGTTGAATTTTAAAGAGGATTAATCATGGATATAAGATCGCAAATAGCAATGGTTTTCCATCTCGATAAATGTATCGGATGCCATACCTGTTCCATAGCTTGTAAAAATATTTGGACGGACAGAAAAGGTGCCGAGTACATGTGGTGGAATAATGTTGAAACAAAACCAGGAACAGGATATCCTTCAAAATGGGAAGACCAGGACATTTACAAAGGTGGATGGGTGAAAAAAGGTAATTCTGTTTTATTAAAAGGAGCAGGGAAAATTAAGGGCATCAAGGGGCTTTTCCATAATCCTAATATGCCTGTTTTGGAAGACTATTATGAACCTTGGACATATGAATACGAAAATCTGTTTGAAGCTAAAGAAGGTGATGATCAGCCAATTGCTAGGCCAGTTTCCTTGATTACAGGTGAAACAATTACACCAAAATCTGGCCCAAACTGGGATGATGATTTGGGGGGATCAGAGGATTATGCAAAAAATGATGTTAATTTCAAAAACATCTCTCCGGCTGAGAAAGAAGCAATGTTCCATTTGGAGCGCATGACCATGCACTATTTACCGCGAATGTGTAATCATTGTTTGAATCCTGCATGTGTTGCATCATGTCCTTCTGGAGCAATTTACAAAAGGGGTGAAGATGGAGTTGTGCTTATCAATCAGGAAAAGTGTCGTGGATGGCGAATGTGCGTAACGGCATGTCCATATAAGAAGAGTTATTATAACTGGAATACAGGTAAATCGGAGAAATGTGTACTCTGCTACCCCCGATTGGAAGCTGGTGAGGCACCTGCATGTCATCAATCATGTGTGGGACGTATACGTTATATAGGAGTAATGCTCTATGATGCTGATAAGATTGAAGCTGCTGCTGCCAGTGATGAAGAAAATCTAATAGCAAACCAAATGGATATCTATTTAGATCCAAATGATCCCGAAGTTATTGCCGAGGCAATTAAAAACGGTATTCATGAATCAACAATCGAAGCAGCTCAGAAATCACCAGTATATAAATTTGTAAAAGAGTGGGGCCTCGCCTTACCATTGCATCCTGAGTTTAGAACATTACCAAATTTATTCTACGTACCACCATTGTTGCCGACAATGGCATTTGTAAATGAAGAAGGGGTTTATGAAACAACAACAGAGCACTTTTGGGGTGCCATTGAAAAGTCGAGACTACCGATGAGCTATATGGCTAGTTTATTTAGTGCTGGTAATGAAGAAATCATAAAAATAGTGCTAAAAAAATTAATGGCCGTGCGTCTTCACAGAAGAAGTGAAACCGTTGGAGATTTACCAGAGAAAGAAACCAAAGATGCCATTCGTGATGCTGTATTGGATAAAGAAACAGCTGATGAAATATTTAGGCTCACTTCACTACCATTGTTTGATGAAAGATTTGTAATACCAGCTGCACATCGTGAGGAAGCCATAGAAATGTTAGAAAGTGCATCTGATTATAAAGGAAGTACAGGATTTGGTTTTAAGGTACCTCCCAAGCGTGGGCTATAACCAGTAAAATAATAAAATTATGAAGTCATTAGTGCATTACGAACTGCTGGGAAGTTTATTCAGATATCCTGACGCAAACTTCAATACTAAGCTATTATCAAATCTAAAGATGATTGAAGAAAACTACATTGAAGTTTTTCCTGAAATGAAGAGATTTGTTGATGCAATAGCTAGTTTAAATACCAAGGAAAAACAGGAGTATTATCTAAAAACCTTTGATGTAAAGGCAATATGCTATCTGGATATTGGATATATGATGTTTGGGGAGGATTATAAAAGAGCTCAATTGCTAGTAAATCTGCAAAATGAACACAATGAGGCAGGTGTTGATTGTGGCACTGAATTGGCAGATCACTTACCAAATATTTTAACTCTCATATCAAAAACAAAGAATGATGATTTTAAGGAAGAGCTAGGGTTTATAATAACAATGCCTACCATAAAATTTATGCTAACCAAATTTGAGGCAGGAGACAACCATTATGAAGATATATTTAAAGTATTGCTGTATGTTCTACAAAATGATTTTAAAGGTGAAAACATGATGGAATATACATTTGCTGAAGAAAAATTCAACGGTAAAAATGAATTCCTTATTCAGTCACCTAAAATGACCCTCTGCGATTCAAATTGTAAACCAAAAAGATTCAAATCATGAGCAACAACTTTTTCTTCATCGGATTACCATATGCAGCATTAGTAATAATGCTTGTGGGATCAATATTCAGATATACCAACTTTGGATATAAGGTTTCTTCTCTTTCATCTCAATTTTTGGAGGGAAGAGAATTATTCTATGGAAGTCGTCCTTTTCACTGGGGTATAATATTCTTATTTTTTGGGCACTTGGTTGCGTTCTTATTTCCACGAAGTGTACTTGCTTGGAATAGCATACCTGTAAGACTTATTATACTGGAAGTATCAGCATTTGGGTTTGGACTTGCCGCATTGTTTGGATTAACGATGCTCATTATTCGCAGGCTTAAGAACAGACGTTTGCTTGTTGTTACATCCAAAATGGATGCTTTTGTTTATGTAATTTTGTTGGTACAGATAATAACAGGTTTACTGGTAGCATATACTGCACGTTGGGGGTCAGCATGGTTTCCAGCAGTTTTAACACCATACCTAAAATCTCTATTTGTTTTCAATCCCGATATAACTGCTGTTTCTTCAATGCCATTGCTGGTGAAGATTCACGTTATTTCGGCATTTATATTAATAGGAATGATACCATTCACAAGGTTTATGCATTTTTTGGTTTATCCTTTCGCCTATTTTTTCAGACGCTACCAGTATGTTATATGGAACTGGGATAGGAAAAAAATCAGATCATCACGAAAGCTTGTAAATGGAGTACGATCCAAGAATAATTAATTAAAAAGCATATTATAATGAATAAAGCACCATCCTTAACGGATTTTAAGAACCCAAGTATTACTACACTTCATCTTACATGGATAGCTTTTTTTCTAACGTTCGTTGTATGGTTCAATGTTGCACCAATTTTAACAGAACTGTTAGAGCAATTTGATTGGCTAACCAAGCAAAATGTAAAATCTCTTATCCTGTGCAATGTGGCGCTAACCATTCCTGCAAGGGTGGTGGTTGGTAACCTTATCGACCGTTACGGCCCAAGAAAAATATTTGCCGGACTAATGGTTATTATGCTGATACCCGGTTTAATGTTTTCCTTTGGTAATACCCTGGCACAATTAACTGTTTCAAGGCTATTCCTTGGTATGATCGGTGCCGGCTTTGTCATTGGAATTAAAATGACGGCCAACTGGTTCACACCAAAATACATTGGTAGAGCAGAAGGGTTTTATGCCGGTTGGGGAAACTTTGGTTCTGCCGCTGCTGCTGCTATGGTACCATTCTTAGCAATATCCATAATTGGAGGAGAAAATGGCTGGAGATGGTCGCTAGCGATTACAAGTATTATCTGTGCATTATATGGCGTGTTCTACTTTTTTGCTGTAGAAGATCATCCGGAAGGAGTAAATGTAGAGGAAAAGAAAGGCAAGTTAGAACCCATGCCAATAACCTCCTATATTGATTTGGCACAATACTACTTCTGGCAATTCCCACTATTTGGGGCCATAGGATTAGTTGTCTACAATATACATAAACAAACTGTTGATGGTCAAGCGATGATCAGCTGGACGGTTGTTTATATTCTTTGGAGTGTACTATTCCTAATTTGGCTGGCTGATGTTGTTAAAGTAACTACACATAATCTACCGAAATTAAAAACCGGATACCCGGAAAAAGAAAAGTATCATTTTGCAAGTATCGGTGCACTTAACTCCACTTACTTTGCCAACTTTGGTGCTGAATTAGCCATTGTGTCTATGTTGCCAATGTTTTTTTATGATGTTTTTAGTTCTCTCTTAAATGCAAGTGGAGAAAGAATAATGACCTTGCAATTAGCAGGGCTTGTGGCCGGTTCATTTGCGTTGATCAATTTGGTTGCCCGTCCACTTGGGGGGTTGATCTCAGACAAAATGGGTAACAGAAAAAGAACCATGATGATGTATATGGGGGGAATAGTTTTAGGTTTCTTCCTTATGGCCACCATTGCAAAATATGGACCTGTAAATGCAGAAGGCATTATAACACTTGTTCCGCAGTTTAACTCGATGGCATGGTTAGGCGTATCAATCGCCATTACAATGTTTGCTTCGTTTTTTGTTCAGGGAGCAGAAGGTGCAACATTCGCAATGATCCCAACGATTAAGAGGGATTTAACAGGTCGGATTGCTGGTATGGCAGGTGCCTATGGAAATGTTGGGGCAGTATCCTATCTTTTCTTGTATACTTTCGTAGATGATAAGACCTTCCTTTATGTATTATCATTCGGCGCCTTCTTAAGTCTTATATATACAGCATTTGCTTTAGATGAACCAAAGGGTGCGTTTGAAGATCATTTATAGTTATTAATTGACAATAGTAAAATCATTTAACATGAGTACTAATATAAAAGATTGGAATGTGGAAGATGAAAGCTTCTGGAATTCCATGGGAAAAAAAATCGCAACTAGAAATTTATGGATATCCATACCTGCATTGCTGCTTGCTTTTGCAGTATGGATTATGTGGAGTATTATTGCTACAAAATTGAAGGCTTTTGGCTTTAACTTTGGTTTGATTACCCAAGATATGACTCCTGATCAGATTACCGCTACACTAAAGGAGATTAATAGCCTATATTATACATTACCTGCGATAGCAGGACTTGCAGGAGCAACTTTACGGATTCCAAATTCATTTTTGATAGCATTGGGTGGTGGTAGGAATGTGATATTTGTAACCACATTACTTCTATTGATACCTGCAGTTGGAGTTGGCTATGCCCTTCAGGACGTAAATACTCCTTATATAACATTTGCCATTTATGCTGCTCTCTCAGGATTTGGTGGTGGTAATTTCTCATCGTCCATGAGTAATATTAGTTTCTTCTTTCCCAAACGCATGCAAGGCACTAGCCTCGGACTTAATGCAGGCATAGGTAACCTGGGAGTTGGGGTTATGCAAAAAACCATCCCATGGATAATAGGATTTTCATTATTTGGTGCTGTTGGTGCAAATGGTTCAGAAGTTGTTGGCGATGCCATGTCAGGTCTTCAAAATGCAGGATGGGTATGGGTTCCACTGCTATCAATAGCAACCATAGCAGCATTCCTTGGAATGAACAATGTAATTACAGGGACACCAAATCTTCCTAATACAATACAAGGGGTTGGAAAAACATTATATATGATATCCCTTGGCCTAATTGCTGCTTTTGTGGGGGCTTATTTACTCATTGGACTTAAAGTAAACATGTGGGTAGTACTTCCTGTGGTTGTGATTTTAACTTTGATATTAATGAAGTTTGCCACACCGGGAGCCATAAAAAGTAATCTGAATAAACAATTCACAATATTCAGCAATAAGCATACTTGGATAATGACAATTATCTATACAATGACATTTGGCTCATTCATAGGCTTCTCGGCTGCATTTCCAAAGCTGAGTCAAGATATCTTTGTTTACACCGATGCAAGTGACCCATCGTTTATAAACCCAAACGCACCTAATTTTTTAATGTGGGTATTTCTAGGTCCTGTAATTGGTGCTCTAATACGTCCAGTTGGTGGATGGCTGAGTGATCGTATTAATAGCGGTGCAAAAGTAACAGCCATTAGCACTATTGCTCAAATTTTAGCTACCATAGCAGTGGCATATTTCGTAATTCAGGCTCGGAATAGTGCTACACCAGAAAATTATTGGTGGCCGTTTTTTGGAAGTTTCATGGTGCTATTTTTAACCACTGGAATAGGAAACGGATCTACATTTAGAAGTATCCCATATATTTTTAATAAGGAGCAGGCGGGTCCTGTTTTAGGCTGGACTGCTGCAATTGCTGCTTATGGAGCCTTTATTATACCCAAGGTATTTGGTCAGCAAATAAAAAATGGAACCCCTGAATATGCACTCTATGGCTTCGCCATTTACTATTTTGTTTGCTTAATACTTAATTGGTGGTACTATCAAGGACCAAAGGCTGATGTAAAAAATCCTTAATAATGGATTGTCGAGATTGTAAAAATATCAATTGTTTTGTGAACAACTATTGTTTACCAAATTGGCTTGGATATATCCAATATAACAAGACCAGTAAACTATTGGCATCCGAGAGAATGATATTTACTGCAGGCGATCTTGTGGAAGGCATCTACATTATATGTTCAGGAAAGGCAAAGGTTTTGATGAAAACCCACAATCACAAAAAGAAGGAAAAAGTACAAATTATAAGGGTTGCTGGCGATGGCCAAATATTGGGTCACAGAGGCATTAGTGAAGAAATGATTTATCCCATTTCCGCAGAAACAATTTTAGAATCAGAAATAGCATACATCTCAAATACCGACTTTATTAAACTAATAAATTCTAACAAGGATTTTGCCTATCATATGATTATGTTTTATGCTGATGAATTGCTACAATCTGAACAAAAATTAAGAGTAACAGGTATTCAGTCAATAGAAGAGAAAGTCGCTATAGCTATAATTTCCATAGTAAATGCCTTTGGTTACAAAGATGAAAACACCGGTGAGCTGGACCTTTCGATAGGTTTAAAAGAATTGGCTAATTTTGCTATTGTATCACTACCATCATTACACAAGGTAATAGATATCTTGATTAGCAAGGGAGTTATTGAATTAAATAATAAAACAATATTTTTACTAAGCGAATCCAGATTAAGGAATATTGCCAGTTTTGACTATTAAAAACAAGCATTAATTAATATTTAAACAGGGGGCAGGAAACATTATGAAAAGAAAGTGTGAAACATGCACCCATTTTAATTGCTTTATAAATAAATACTGTTCACCCGAATGGAAGCCTCTGATTAATCATTATAAAGTTACCGACGATTATACTCCTGGATCGGTTATTTTCTCAGAGGGAGATTCCGTAAAGGGAATATTTCAAATTTACACCGGTAAGATAAAGGTAGTTTCATCATACAAGACTAACAGCGAGAGAATAGTTCGATTAGCAAAAACAGAGGAGATTCTTGGTCATCGAGGACTTGGTGGTAAGATGATTTATCCGGTTACTGCTATTGCTTTGGAGAAGTCGCAGGTAACATTCATTCCAATTGATATTTTTTACAAAACCATAAAGGCAAACCCTGAACTATCTTTCAACTTGTTGATGTTTTATGCCGATGAGTTTAAAACTTCGGAAAAAAGAATGAAGCTAATGGGTTTGATGATGGCCAAAGAAAAGGTGGCAGCATCCATACTTATGATTATAAAAGCCTTTGGGTTTGATAAGAAAGATACCCAACTATTAAGTTATACACCTTCCCGCAAAGAAATTTCAGCAATTGCTGGGATCACATACGAAACGGTAATAAGGGAGCTCAGTATCCTGGAAAAATCAGGAGTCATTATTACCAAAGGCAAGTCATTGAGGATATTAAACAAGGAATACCTGGAAGAACTATGCAACAATGAAAGCTTCTAGGAAGATTAATTAGGATTTCTGAATATTATAAGTCATCACCACCGCCATTACCATCACCAGAATTTGAACGTCTATTAATCTTATAATTATTGAATCTATATGAAATAGATACTATTAACATTGGTGCCTTTGGGGTGAACTTATAATCTAAGTTAAAGTCTCTTCCAACTTGAGTATAATTACGTAATGCTGTTCCAAAGATGTCTCTGGCTTGGAGATTTGCAGTAAGTTGCTTATTAAGGAAGCTTAGTTTAAATGCTCCATCTAACGTATAATACCCTGAGCTTGTTCCTTGAGCGGTTACAGTTTCGCTGTTGTAACGACCGCTTAATTGTAGTTGAGCTTTATCCCACAAACGAAATGTATTATTTAGACGAGAATTCCAATTGGTAGATGTTTTTTTGAAAGGTTCATCATAAAGGACTCCTTCAATTTTATAATCATATAGATTTCCACTCAGTGATATATCCCACCATTTTGCGATGCCAATATTTAACATTGCTTCCAATCCCAAGGAGTAATCCTCACCAACATTATCAATTGTATTTAGCATTACATTTTCTTGGTACACCGAAGATATTCTCTCCATTTTATTATGAGTTACACGGTAATAGGATTCCAAAGAAAAAAGATTTTCACCAAATTTCATAAGATAACCAGCATCATAAGAATCAATATATTCTGGTTTTAATTCAGGATTTCCCTTTCTTACGTTATACTGATCTTGCCAGGTTATGAAAGGTTCAAGGTTCCACCCTCGTGGTCTATCGATTCTTCTGCTGTAACTAGCCATAATTTGATGATCCTTGGGAAGAGAGTAGGAAAGATGAACTGTAGGAAATATATCCCATCTATCAATAATAAAAGGATCTTGGCCTGTTGTAGTAACCTTTCTATCCGTATATTCAGCCCTTAATCCAGCTTGGTAACCGAACTTTCCAAAGTAGCCTGCGTACAATGAATATATGGCATAAATATTTCTGATATAGTCGGTGTTGTTACTAAACTCTGGAACAAGATCAATGCCCCCGGTTTCAGTGTTGTATAAATATAAATCAGTGTTGTCACCACTTTTACCGCTACGAAATTGTAATCCAGTTTCAAATTTGTCTTTCTTGCCAACGGGAAGTGTATAATCTGCTTTAACGTACATCATTTGTGTAGGTCCCGTTTCTACATTTTTTTTACCGCCAATTAAAGTATCATTAAGGTCCCTTAAAGTATTAGTTGTATTCTCATCAAAGGTCATATCTCTGTAATTAAACTCCAACTTTAAAGAATGAGATATTTTGGTACCCATGCCATCATACATATTACCTCTAGGACCACCTGTTTTTAGTTTCTCATCATCCGTGGAACCAAAATCATGCTGATAAACACCATCAAGGCTTATGTAATCACCTCCAATTTCAGTTTTGTCGGCACTATTATACGAAAAGTATGATGATTCGGGCATTGTCCAGTTGTCATATCTAAGGGTGGATTGGTTCAACATATTCCAGTGACCAATTTTTGTTGTTAGGGACAGGTAATCATTTTTTGTAGGGTTATATTCTATGCCCGCTCTGAAGTTGTACCCACCAAATTCCCTGCTGGTAGTACCTTTTGAATTAACAAAGAAAATCGTATCATTTGTAAATGTTTTCCTATTATTCGTTAAATCTCCGGGTCGAGGCCTTTTACTATAGCTAGCTCCCAATACAAAGCTAATCTTATTTAGCCTGTAGTTGAGCTGCATGTCGCCACTATATGTGTCGTATGTGCCTGCATTTATATTTACTAATCCACTGAGTCCATCCAGATAGTTTTTTTTGGTGATAATATTAATGATGCCAGTGGCACCATCGGGTTCGTATTTAACCGAGGGATTGGTTATAATTTCAATATTCTCAATGATACTTGAAGGAATTTGCCGAAGTGCATCGCTGGGCTCAAGAATTGTAGGTTTACCATCAATTAACACAGTGAAGCCACTACTTCCTCTCAATGAAACGTTTCCTTCTATATCAACCTGAACTGAAGGAATATTTTCAAGAACATCAACAGCTGTTCCCGACTCTGAAGTTAATTGCTTATCGACATTAATTACTTTTTTGTCAATTTTATATTGAATGGGTGCTCTGCGGCTTACTACCTGAACTTCATCTAGTTTTTCAGAAGAGGATTCAAGAAATATGTTACCCATGCTTATACTTTGGTTATTTTTTACTTGAAACGGCTCTGTTTTTTTATCCTTTAGACCAATATATGTGATTAGAAGATAGTACTCGCCTTCATTTGGATGATCTATTTTAAAATGACCTAAATAGTCGGTTATTGTTCCTGAAACAAGCGCCCCTGTTTTTGCATTATAAAGGGAAACAGTTGCATATTCAAGCGGCTGCTTATTCGCTTTCTCAACAATGGCACCTTTAATTTTACCCTTTTGAGATAGGTCCTTGTTTGACGAATAAGACATTCCAATAATTATGCTAAGAATAGTGGTAAGAATAAATCTCATTAAAGTAGTATTATTTAGGTGCTGCAAATATGCAATTATTTTATTTTACAACTTAGACTATCATTCGGAATGTATTATTCCAAAAAGTTAAATTATTCATAAAAAATTCAATAATTTTAGGATTTATTAAGTCTAAAGGTAAAAAGGTCAGTATTGAGACTAGGGTAGATGGATAATTTCTAATCCACTAGCAATTAATGCGCTAACCAAAAGAATCATTGTGTTATCCATTGTTTATAGGTAATTGTGCGTTAAAGCAAATTTATAAAAACTGTTGGTTTAATACCTGTTATATGTAGTATACATTTTTGTTGTGCCATTATTAAAAATAATCGAACGGTAGCAATGAAATTCACTTGATTAAATATGGTATAATTTAGATCTTGTTTTATTGTAGAGATAAAGTGAAACATTCTGTCAATCAACTAGTAAATCCAAATCCCCATAACAAAAAAATTACGTTTATAATCCCCATATTAGTTAATTTAACTACCTTTGTCGTAAATACGGACTTGAAAATTTGCGCGGTTATTACTAATTCCAATCATTTTAGTTTTTCACAGCTCTTCTTTTTATTTTAATAGAAATACCGTATGAATTAATAACTAATTGATTAATATTATGAATATTTACGTAGGTAACCTTAATTATAGGGTTGAAGAAAATGAACTTAAAGAATTATTTGAAGAATTTGGTGAAGTTGAAACATGCAAGATTATTACTGATAAATTCAGTGGTAGAAGCAAGGGCTTTGGCTTTATAACCATGGATGATGACGCTGCTGGCAGTGCCATTGAGAATCTTAACGGTAAATCATACAAAGATCGCGATCTTGTTGTGAATGAAGCTAAACCAAAGAGAGAGAGCTATTAAGAAATTAATATAATGAAAAAGGGAACAGTAAAGTGGTATGATGAAACCAAGGGATTTGGTTTCATTATCTCAGATGAGGGAGAAGAAGTATTTGTGCATATGTCGAACCTCGACAGTCCATACAGTGGGCTTGAGCAAGACGAGTCGGTTACTTTTAAGGTGAAGAAAGGGGATAAAGGATTGGTTGCGCTTAATGTAAAAACCGTCTAGGATACCACATTAGTATTAATTAAAACTAAAAAATTATATGGGTAGATCACAAGAAACGTTTAACAAGAAGGATGTCAGAAGCCGAAAGGAGAAAAAGCGTAAAGAAAAGGAAGCCAAGCGACTGGCAAGGAAGGAGAATGAAAAGAAGGGAAGTTTAGACGATATGATCGCCTATGTAGATGAGAATGGTATGCTCACATCAGAGCCACCAGATCCAGCTAAGAAAAAGAAAATTAAAGTTGAAGATGTACAACTTGGTGTACCATCCGTTGATGATCAGGATGAGATGGACCCAATAAGAAAAGGTGTTGTTAGCTTTTTTAACGATTCCAAAGGATATGGATTCATAAAAGATTTAGAGACCAAAGAAAGCTTATTCGTTCACATTAATAATGTGGAGTTTGAGATTACCGAAAATAATATTGTTACATTCGAAGTGGAAAGAGGTCCAAAGGGAATGGTAGCGGTGAAGGTTAAGTTATTTAAGTAGTTCAGGCTTTTATAAGTTTATATGTCGAACATATCCAATTGAGGATCTAGTATTATATTCTCAAGTTTAAGAAGTTTTTTTTTAACGTTCAGACCCCCTGCATATCCAACAAGTTTTTTGTTGCTACCGATTACTCTATGGCAGGGTACTATTATGGCAATGGAGTTAGCCCCATTAGTGGAAGCTACAGCTCTTGTTGCATCTGGGTTACCAATGTCATTGGAAATATCTTGATAAGTAGCTGTTTCCCCCCAGGGGATTTTTAACAATTGCTCCCATACCTCCACCTGAAATGGTGTTCCTGCAAAATTCAATGGAAGTTCAAACTCTTTTCTTTCGCCATTGAAATATTGCTCCAACTGCTTTATGGTTTCACCAATTACGGGAGTTAGGTTTTCAACATAATCTGAGCCAAAAAATATTCTGGTTCTCTTATCGATGGTTGATCGCATTTTACGATATCGCCAATCGCAGAGACATAATCTGTCGTAGTAATCACCAATTATTAGCTCACCGTAGGGTGATTTATAGTAAGCAATGTTAATATCTTCCATTGTTATTAATCCAGTAGCCTAACCTTCAGATAAACAGGGTTATGATCACTCCATGCAAACATCAGATCAACAACTTTTGACTTTAGTATTTCAACATTGGGTGAAACTAGATAATAATCAAGGCATGTGGTAGTGTTTTCACCTAAAACAAAGGATTTAATGTTGCTCCTATTGGTAGGTGCCGAATCATCATATCCCCACACCCAACCTTCGGGCATAAAGTCATCATTCATCTTCACTATTGAGGGCTTGTATTTATGACCACCATAATCTCCGTAAGGTTCATATCCTGGTGGAATCTGATTCCAATCTCCACCAGCTATCACATAGTTACCCTTTTCAAATTCTTCTAGCATGGCTTTTTTTATGATTTGAAGTTCTTCAATCCTTAGGATACTATCATATACATATGCTGAATTATGAGTATTGAGAACAACTAGTTCTTTTCCATTTTCCAATGGATACCTATTTAGCAAAAAGCACCTGTCAAGTAAAAATAGCTTATCTGGCCAAGATGCAATTAATGGGTATGCATGTCGCACCGCTTCTGTGGGGGGAAATACCGAAAATGTCATTATTCCACCTTCCACGTAACCCAAAGGATTACTTACAGGTATTGGCACATGCTTGCAGTCATAGTTTTTAGCAAAAATACCATAGCTGTCTTTTTTAATCTTTGTTATTTCTATTACCTGATTAACAGAATAACTCCGTTTGGAATCATAATCCACTTCTTGTAGAAGCCAGAAATCAACTGTATCATTGGTTTCAATAAAATTTAAAACATTTTTCAAATACTTTTCACTAAGCTCCTTTGAAGGACGCACGCCCGTGCCACCATCATAAAAGAAGTCCATATCACCACCAAGGCCAGCATAGCCAATATTCCAGTTCATTAGCGAGAAGGTATCTGTTTCAAGTGGCTTAACATCGTGATCACCTTTTTCAATTATATACTTAATATTATCAGGTTTGTAATCAGTAAGGGTTATGTAACCCACAAAACCTACAAACAGTATTATTGCTGCTAATACTAACCAGCCAATAAATTTGAATATTTTCTTAATTAATCTCATACTAGATATTTTACGCCAAATTACTACTTTTAATTTACACCAATATGTGAGTCTTAAATAGCGTTCTGAATAGCATTTCCTTGATTGGGAGTAAATACCATTTACAAAACAAGATCAGATATCTTAATGTCAACTTTATCTTCGAATGACATCATCGAATTAACCATTCTCACTATTTTAAAGTTTATTATGTGAGAGGGGCGTATGTGGTCAATATCAATTATGCCCTTGTGTAGTAGGTACTCCCTTTGAGTTCCTGCAAGCAGAGGTTTTGCAGGCGTTACCCACGTTTTGCCATTGTAAAATAGTAGATTTGCGTAAGATGAATCGGTTATTAGTCCATCTTTAACAATTATAATATCATCAGCATTACCACGACGATTAAATAAATTTTCTAGAGCAGTTCTGTTACTATATTTTATGTTGTATTCTATGTCGTCATCAACCACCAGTTTAAGACTATTTATTTGTGGAAACTCATACTTTACAAATTCGATTTGGTGTCCATTATTGTCATAGGTCACTCTACATTTATATGGATTTTGAGAAAGCGGCAAATTGGATTCTTCAAGAGACCTATTCAGATTTATGGGATTGTTATGATTGTAGGTGAACAAATAGCTTCTATCCATCCTTTCCTGATGGTATTTTAGGTTAAAGAACCTACCATTTTGATATTTTATTGTTTCAAGGAGTTTCATTGTGGTAGCCTAACTCTCACAAGTTAAATGGAATATATATTTTATCCATTAGCTCCTGATATTCTTCATCTAGCTTACTTTTAGCGGTTATTCCACCACCACTTTTGTAGATTAAACCATCATTGGTTTGCTCAACATATCTTATCATAACACCGCTATCTACGTTTTCGCCATCGAATATACCACATATACCAGTATAATAACCACGGTCATAATTTTCGGCCTGCTTAATAACTTCAATGGTTTTTTTCTTTGGTGCTCCTGAAATGGATCCTGCAGGTAGCATGGAAAAGATTATATCACCAATGTTTTGGTTAAATGATTCTGGCAGTTCCCCAACTATTTCTGAACTCATCTGTAGCAGTATACCTTTGTGTGTTTGGACTTCGTCAATGTATCTGAATCTTTTTACTTGCACATTTTTGGCAACAATACTAAGATCATTTCTAATCAGATCAACAATAGTATAGTGTTCAGCCAGTTCCTTTTCACTTTCAAGTAACCTTTTTCTTGCATTTGGTAAGGATGCTAGGATTGTTCCTTTCATTGGGAAGGAATGAATTTTACCATTTTGTGTTTTCACAAATATCTCTGGCGAATAAACCACAAAATTATCCTTAAACCATATCTTATATTTTGCTGCTGTGGAGTAAAAAATTTCTTTAAGATTTAAGCTTGTATGGATATCACTGGGCATGGTAAGATTAAGTAAAAAGGAATCACCGTGGTGGATGTGTTTTTGTACCAGATTAAAGGCCTTTGAGTATCGGTTCTTTTCAACAGGATGAGAATTGAATTCCACATCATTTCTTATATCAACGGAGTTGTTATAATTACTCTTGCCATTTATTGAATACATTATTTGATCTGCATCCACATCATCCAAGGGAATTATAATTGGTTTTTTCATGTCAAAGTCCACAATAAATAGAAATGGCACTTTGGCCATACCCAATTCATTCATGTGTTGTTTTGGTGAATCCGACATTGTTTTTTGATTTCAAAGATAGTTTTTTTGATTCAGCAAAAACTACATGGATAGGTCAATAATCCCATGGAATTAGCCCGCTACAGACAATGAAAATAAATAATCTTAAACCATTACTACCTGTTGGTTTTCCGGGTAGTGATCTTGGATTTCATCCAGAATGGAAATCACTCTCTCCAGAGTTTCAGCCTCCATTAATTTAAGTCGGAAAGGTTTAAAATTTGGAAAACCCTTAAAATAGTCTCCCCAATGCTTACGTATTTCCATCACCCCTCTACGTTCACCTTTCCAGGTAACACTTTTGTGGAGTTGTATGCTACTTATTTTAATTCTTTCTTCCATATCCGGTGGTGGAAGTAACTCCCCGGTTTCTAGGTAGTGTTTTATTTCTCTGAATATCCATGGATTACCATACACTCCTCGAGCAACCATTAATCCATCCACTCCGTAGTTATCTCTAAATTTCTTGGCAGACTGGGCATCCATTATATCACCATTACCAAAAACGGGGATGTGCATGCGAGGGTTATTTTTAACCTCACCTATTAGTGTCCAATCCGCCGGGATTCTTGGTCTTTGAGTACGAGTACGTCCGTGGATAGTAATGGCATGTATGCCAACATCCTGAACTCTTTCGGCAATGTCAACAATATCTCTGTTGTCGTCATCATATCCAAGACGTGTTTTGATGGTAACGGGAAGCTTCACTGATTTTACCACGGCTTCTGTCATCTTTACCATTTTAGGTATATCGTTTAATATACCAGAACCGGCACCCTTTGAGGCAACCTTTTTAACGGGACACCCGTAATTGATGTCGATAACATCAGGGTTTGCACGTTCGGCATATTGTGCAGCTTTTATCATGGAATCAATATCATGACCAAATATTTGAATACCTATGGGCCTTTCAAATTCTTCAAAATCAAGTTTCTTAACGCTTTTGGCAGCATCTCGAATTAAACCCTCTGATGAAATGAACTCTGTATACATCATATCTGCACCAAACATCTTACACACATACCTAAACGGTGGGTCTGTAACATCTTCCATTGGTGCCAACAGAATTGGAAAATCTCCAAGATCTATGTTTCCTATTTTAATCAATACCTTTTATTTCGAACATTATTTTGAGCTGCAAAAATATTAATTTTGTAATTCTTTGAAAAGGATTTTTTAAATATGAGAAGAACCGCACTGTTGGAGAACGTTTCTCCCTTTGGTAAACTACTGTTTTTACTGGGAACAATAATTTTAATGGGGATTGTTAGTGCCATCATAGGATTTGGTGCAGGTGCTCTATTGTTTGATGCTAGCATGAGTGATCTTTCTGGCTTTATTCAATCTCCAAAGGGTGCAAAAGCAGTTGGTTTTTTAAAAATATATCAGATAATCAATCAGGTGGGAATATTTATTTTACCTGCCATGTTTTTTTCTTATTTCGTAAGTACAAACTCCGTTACTTACCTTTCACTTGAAAGGATGCCAAAGCTAATTAGCATTTTGGTGGCTGCAATTATTATTTATGCGATACTTCCATTTAATGGGTACATGGATGAGCTAAATAGGAACATGAGCTTACCAGATTTTATGCATTCAATTGAGCAGTGGATGCTGACCAAGGAAAAGCAAGCAAAAATGCTAACAGAGGCATTTCTAACCACCAGTACACTAACTGGATTGTTCGTAAACCTGATAATAGTTGCCGTGCTGCCTGCTATCGGCGAGGAGATGATATTTAGGGGCATACTGCTAAAACTATTTAATCAGATGTTTAAGAACATCCACATTGCAGTGCTTGTATCATCCATAATTTTTAGTACTATACATTTACAATTTTATGGATTTTTGCCAAGACTGATACTGGGTATGATGTTAGGATACATGTTTGTTTTTACAGGAAATTTATGGGTACCCATTGGGGCACATTTTGTAAACAATGCATCCTCCGCAGTTATATTTTATCTGCACAGCAACGATTATATAAATATCCCTATGGATGATTTTGGAACCACTACCAATGTGGCATATGTAATAGGAAGTCTGCTAATATCACTGTGGCTAATGACCATTATTTACCAGAGAGAAGGGACCGGCAGAACCAGTATATGATTTATATAAAACCCTTGGCTATGTGTTGGGTAATTTAAGAATAAAAAAAGGCTGTTTCCATTTGGAAACAGCCTTAGTATTATAAAAGTAAATTAAAAACTATTTTTGATCACGCCCCTTTCGGGTTGAGTAATTAATTTTTAGAGCTCCTGCCTTACGAAGTTCTTGTTTCACATCAGTAACGATACCCATTTTGGTAATACCATCAATTTTAAGAGATGTGGTAATAAACTTCCTGTCGGCTTCGTCACGATCTTCTCTTTCCTTGGCAACAAATTCCTGAATATCATCAACGCTAGCGAATGTATCGTTTAGCTGGATACGTGAATTCGTGCCATATAGTGCTGATTTAACTGGAGGGCCAATGTAGATATAACTAACAAGAGACTTCTTTTCCAGTTTCTGTATCTCAGTAGCTTCAGGTAATTTAAGTTTAACCTTAAGACTAACTTCACGCATTACTGTTGTAACCATAAAGAAAAACAACAACATGAAGATAATATCGGGTAGCGATGATGTATTAATCGCCGTTGCACCCTTATTTTTTTTCGTTTTAAATCTTGACATGTTATCTACCTCCTATATCTTCGGGTTCAGCTTCAGAAATACGAACGGGTATTGCTTTGTTGATGCCTTTTATCTTTTTCTTATCTATGAGTTGAGTGTACTTAAGCCCAAACAACTCCACTGAAAGGTCATCCTTCATTTGATTAAATGCACTTGCAAGTTCATTCTGAACCTTTATGTACATGTCATATGAGGTACCACGATCATTTTTCAGGGAAATAATTCCCTTTGACATATCTCTTTCCATACCCAGTTCATCGATCATTTTTACATCGAATTCAGGATATTCTTCATCACCGGGATGAATTGACATAAAATCCATGGCTTTTACTTTTAAGTCACTTACCAAACCAGGTTTGCCGTCAATTAGAAGACGGTCGTGGCTATTGATAAGAACCTTAAGCACGTTTCTATCCTTTACGTCAATATCCTCATCTTCATTTTCAACAGGGGGAGGCAGTTTACGAGTGATACCGGTATCTACATCCATCGTTGTGGTAACGAGGAAAAATATAAGCAGCAAAAAAGCAATGTCTGCCATTGATCCTGCATTTATTTCAGGGGCTGCTCTCTTAGCCATAATTTATTCTATTTTAAAAGTTTTACAATTGAGGCATAAAGAATTGATAAAACCGTAAGACCAAATGCTATGTAGGTAGCAAATAATCCCATACCTACCAATCTGGAGGTTTTGGCTGTTGTTTTCAATTCCTCGAGTCTATACTCCGTAAAATCGTTGCCCGCCAAAGCGTAAGCAACTACAATTACCACAACCAACAGCCCGATGCTTATGAGCATCTTAACAATGTTTTGAGGGTTAGTGATAAATCCGTAAAGAGGGGATATAACCATTACTGCTACACCGATAATTAGCAGAATTTTAGCCCAGTTGATAAAGAGTTCTGTACCCAATGCGCCGGCATAGAACAAAACACCAGGAATCACTGAAAGTGCCAGTAACAGGTATAATATCCATCTTGTGATATTGGCAATGTTATCTTTCATGATTCTTATTTTTTGCTAAATTGGTTTAGGATATCAATGAATGCTATTGAGCTATCCTCCATGTCATTCACTAGGTTCTCAATTTTTGAGATGATATAATTATAGAAAATTTGCAGGATAATGGCTACGATAAGACCAAATACTGTAGTTAAAAGCGCAACTTTAATACCATCGGCAACAACTGTTGGTGAGATGTCACCCGCAGCAGCGATATCATCAAAGGCCTTGATCATACCAATAACTGTACCCATAAATCCAAGCATAGGAGCAAGAGCAATGAACAATGAAATCCAGCTTACGCCGCTTTCAAGTCTACCAGTAACTACACTGCCATAAGCTATAATAGATTTTTCAACTTCACCAAGTCCATCGTCATAACGATTTAGGCCTTCGCCAAAAATACTGGCAACTGGTCCTTTTGTTCCGCGAACAACTTCTTGAGCTTTTTCTATACCACCTTCATTTAGAGCTGAATCAACATCGCCTAAAAGTTTTTTGGTATTGATAGTTGCCATACTAAGGTAGATAATACGCTCAATACTAATGGCCAATCCAAAGATAAGTGCCAAGAGAACGATTCCCATAAAACCTGGGCCACCTTCAATAAATTTTTCTTTTAATACCTGGTGAAATGATTGAGGTTTTTCTGGTTCAGCTGCAACTTCGGCAACATCCTCAACAATTTCTTCGGCTACGGTTGTAGAATCTCCAGCGACCTCTTGGGCAACAACTGTGGTATCCTCAACTGCATTTTCCTGTGCAAAAGCATAGTTTGAAAACCCTGCGGTAATCAACATTACTAATGATAGTAAAGCAATAAATTTTCTCATGATTATAAAATTATTTATCAGTTTTTAATTTACTTTATAATAGCGAACAAAGGTATAAATATATTTTAAAGTACATCAATACCAATACGGCTTAATTTACTTAACGGCAAATATAGAAATATATGATTGTAGGCTTTAGTAATTTGGAAAATAATAATGATTCTAAACAATGCTAAAATGACCAATTAACAATTCAAAAGACTAATCTCTAATAATGTATTTGGTAGATATTTTGAGCATAACAAAATATATTTGAATATCTCATGTGGCACATAAATTTTATTTAATTAGCCTATAGGTAAGGTTGATTCTTTTCCCCTATAATTTCTTTGTTTTTGGTATTTGATGCTGCAATTCGCCTTGCATTATCAGAAGACTACCATTTAATAAGGGGATGTTAATCTTTTCTTTCGTCAGGTTATGACGTAGTTGAAAAACCCTTTCTTCTCCTAAGTTAAGGGATGTAATAACAGGATTTAAACCCAGTTCCTTTTCTGAATCTGCATGCCACGATATGGAATCACTACCACTCCGGGCTTTGAAATGTTTATTTAATCACACACCAATACTTATATACCTTAGCTAATTCTATCTTATACATGTAGGTGTGTTAAAGAGATATTAATGATTGCGAGTGAATCTCAGATTTATCTGGATTCACTCGCAATCAAAGGTGTAAATTACTTACTGCTTTTTTTATGTTTAACAAAAAAACAATTAGTCACAGCTTTTTAGTCTATGTTCACTCACACATGCAATTTGTTATTTTTCTGGATACCAAATTTTGGAAGTGCTTAAAGTTCCATTAAATTCGAATGGTGCTTCATCATAATAGTCAATGGATACGGGAGAACCCAAATCACTACCAAAATCAAGACAGTCGTTCGCAGTAAAGAACAATGGTGCAGTAATGGGAACTCTTCCATTTGCTACCTCTTCTCCGTTTACCTTGAGAGCTATGTCCATTGGAGATCCTCGTTTTGCAGAAACTAATCGTGAAACTACGTCTATTTTTACTTCACCAGTTGGTAACTTCGTTTTGGATTTTATTTGAGTTCTATTGATTTCAAAAAGGTTATACTCATAACATAAATAACCATCTTTTACATAGCATGATAGCCCACCAGAAAAACCACCAAGTGCATACAAAACACCATTGGCATTATCTGGAACAGTTATTTCCATGCTTACATCATTGTCAAACTTTCCCAGCTTGGGTGCTGTAAATTCTGGCATACGTTCTATTCGGCCAGAAAATGTCCAATTTGTGTACGGTGTTGATGGTGCGTCTTCGGGATGGTAAGCAACAGACCATAAGCCTCCTCCTATTGGAAGATTTTTATTTTTTGCAGATTCTACCAAAAAGATATTCTTCATTTCTGCCAACTTTTCTGGATACTGTTTTGATAAATCATTTGCTTGACTCCAATCTTCATCAATGTTATATAGTTCCCATGTATCGTTTTCAGGATTCCAATCACCTATTCCTTCGGGCAGTCCTGGAACCCAGGGGTATCTAATCCCGAATGCTGTAGCAAACCAACCATCGTAATAAAGCCCACGGCTTCCCATGATATCAAAGAACTGCATTTTACGAGTACCTTCAGCTTGTGCATCGCCGAATGTATAATTCATGCTTACTCCGTTTATGGGGTCTTGCGGGAAACCATTTACAACATCAGGAGCTTGTATATCCACCACTTCATAGATGGTTGGAGCAATGTCAATTACATGATGGAATTGTGATCGTGGAGTATTGTCCTGTGTAATTTTATTGGGCCATGCAACGGCCATTGGTTGACGTGTTCCACCAAAGTGTCCGGCTATTAATTTTGTCGACTTGTATGGTGTGGAACCTGCCCAAGCCCAACCAGCATTATACATGTTGTCTGTTTTTGGTGATCCTAATACATCTAAACCTCCAAGTTCATCTAAGGCGTCAATATGTTGCTGTATGGTTGTGGGGATACCATTTTGTGCCAGTAACTCACTGATAGTACCATTTTGACCTTCAGCGGAGGAACCATTATCGCCCCAAATGTAGAAAATAAGTGTGTTATCAAGCTCTCCTAGGGAGTCAATTTCGTCAATTATTAGCCCAACATTATAGTCTGTATGTTCTACAAATCCAGCATACACCTCCATTAATCTACTTTGGAATTCTCTTTCAGATTCTGGAATTTCGTCCCAACCTTTCATGGTTTCATCTCTCTCAGTAAGCTCTGCATCTTGTGGGATCCAACCTAACTCTTTTTGTCTTTTAAAGGTTCTTTTTCTGTATTCATCCCATCCATCATCAAATTTGCCATTATATTTATCTGCCCACTCTTTGGCTACTTGATGAGGTCCATGAACAGCGCCTGGTGCCCAATACATAAACCATGGTTTATCTGGTGAGAAAGCATGTTGTTCTCTTAACCATTTTATAGCATCTTCAGTAATATCTTCGGTAAGGTGATAATAATCATGACCTTGGGTTGTTTCAGGGTGCTCAACAACTGTTGTGTTTCTAACCATGTGAGGTTCGTATTGTGAAGCTTCCCCTGCTAGAAATCCATAAAAGTATTCAAATCCATAACCAGTTGGCCAATAGTCAAAAGGTCCTTTGGATGTTGTAAGTTCGGCAGGTGTATTATGCCATTTACCAAAGGCACTTGTATTGTAACCATATGCCTTTAAAACTTCTGGTACTGTAGCCGAAGTTTTTGGAATAGTTCCACTAAATCCATCCCAATCATTTGCTAGCTCTGCTATTTGGCCGTTACCAACAACAGTATGATTTCTTCCTGTAAGTATGGAAGCTCTGGTTGGTGAACACATTGCGGTAGAGTGAAATCGGTTATACGAAATTCCCATGTCCGCAACTCTGCTTAAAGTTGGTGTATTTATTTCACCTCCATAAGTAGAGGGTGTTGCAGGTCCGGGAGTTCGCTATCAAAAATAGAAGGAGTACCTTGAGGTACTGGTTCCATTAATAGTTCAGTTGTTGGAGCTTTTGTGCTTCTTGATTCATGTTTAAGCTGAGCGGTTGCAGTGTAGCTAATGCCAAAAATTAAGATTAATAGTAATAATTTTTTCATGATTATAGGTTTTAAATATTGGATTATGTTATTTAATATTGTATTTAGCAGTATTTTAAACAGCCCCTAAAGAATTACTAAAAATGTCAAGCACCAAGCATTGTATCATGATAGGGGCTGTTTGTAATTCAAAATTAAGCAATGTATGGATTACAAATGATAAAATTTATGTATCAACATGTTTTAAACATGTTATTACATAAATTTTTAACTAATTGATTGTCAGGTTAATGGCATTAGGTTTAATATATAAAAATAAAGGGGCGGGTGGTTTGTTTGATAGCTGGGTATTAAACTATCAGTTAAAATGAAAAACCCCATAAAAGTAGGTTTTATAGGGCTTAGTGTTAATTACCTTGATTTGAATCGTGAATGCACCACAAGCACTCAGTTATTGTTTTTGGTATACCCTTATCCAATCTATCAGCATATGCTGAGGGAAGACGGTATTATCATTTGGCCGTCCCGAGTATGTGCCACCCACAGCAATATTTAAAAGAAGAAAATATTCGTTATGAGCCTCGGATAACTCATCAGAAGTAATCAGCATTGAAGCAAACTGCTCTCCGTCAACATACCATGTAAATTTATCTTCATCCCATTCAAGTTCAAATACATGAAATGCATCTGAAAATTTGCCCGCCGATAATTTATAAGCAATTCCTCCCATACTGCTATGAGAGTTGTTTTTATTTGCATAGTGGAAATTGGCTTCTATTAATACCTCATCTCGGGAACCGTATAGTTCTAGTATGTCAATTTCACCGCAAAGTGGCCATGGAGTATCGCCACCATTTTCATCAATGTTTGCACCCAACATCCAAAATGCGGGCCATATTCCTGGGCCATGGGGAAGCTTGATACGGGCTACTATTTTACCATATTTAAATGTTTGTTTATTAGCCGTATTTAATCGCGCTGATGTATATTGATTTATTCCATGCTCATCGCTTTCATGAATAGCCTTTATAACCAAACAATTGTTTTCGATGTAGGCATTTTGATTGCTGTTTGTATAACGTTGCCATTCTTCGTTGAATCGACCAGCATCCTCAACTTGAAAATTCCAATTATTTTTATCTATGGTGTCGTTTTCAAATTCATCGGCCCAATCTAGTTTCCAACCTAAACCTGGGTGGTAAGTATCTTTTATTGCTTCTGATACATTAGTATTTTTTAAATTATCTCCTGTAACTTTTCTCTCTCTCATAGTGCACGAATCTAATGATATTGATACCATTGAGAGAATAACCAAACTCAAAAGCACCCTTTTCATTTTAATTAGTTTTTATGTAAAATTTGCGGCAATTATAGTAAATGAATTTGTATTAGATCAAGTTGTAGGCAGTAATTTTTTTGGTTTCTTATTAAAGGAGGTTTTTCATTCCAGCCTGTGTATGGTACTTTCAATTTAGCACATTAATAAAAGGGATAAAAAAGTCCCGTAAGTTTATTGAAACATTACGGGAACTATTTATTTAATTATCTATTTAATGCCTAGTCGTCATCACATCCATACCAGAGATTATTTTGTGATAAAGTGCATTCAAGACCAGGGTCATTCATTTTAGTTGCAATAATTGTTTCCATACCATCACAACGCGTCGATGTAACATAAATAGTGGATTCGATTACTGAAAAATCAAGAAAAAATTCCTCCCCATTGGTAGATGATTGAGTGAAACTAAAATAATCACCCATATTTTCTGAAATGGTAGTTGTTTGATTATATGAAACGCCACTATTTGCATCTACATATGAAAAAGTTCCTTCATCAGTTATAATACAAAAGGTAGTATCACCAGGTAGTTTGCTATCATCTTCAGTAATTACCTTTAAAACAAAATCTTCCGAAAAGGTAAAAATAGTAACCTCGCCATCCTCTTCAAAGGTCCAATACGTATTATTATACTTCTCTCTAAATGTGGGAACTGGATCATCACAGCCAAACCAGATATTATTGGTTGTTTCTGTGCACTGAAGACCAGGATCATCTGTTTTAGTTAATGTATCTGTTTCACTTCCATCACAATCTGTAAATGTCAAATACATAGTATCATCAGTTACTGTAGAACTAATAGTAATAGTTTGTCCAGATGTTGACATCTGTTTAAACGAATAATTATCTTCTAAATTTGTTACAATGGATGTAGTTTGCTCATATGTAACTTCACTGTTATAATCTTGATATGAGAAGGTTCCTTCTTCTAGTGTTGCACAAAAAGTAGTATCTGGTGTAGGATCACCGTCTATTATTTTTAATGCAAAATCAGTAGAAAAAGTAATATAAGTAACCTCACCTTCATCGCTAAAGATCCAGTAAGTATTGTTATACTTCTCTGTAAAGGTTGGAATAACTACTATAGGGTCATCATCATCTTTGGAACATGATGATATTGTTAGTGTTACCGTTAACACTGGTAATGCTATTAATATTAATAATAATCTTTTCATAATTCTAGTTTGTTTTGTTGTTGCTTTTATGTTTGAATTAATTTCAAATATATAATAAAAAAATACCCACATCATTGTTGCGGGTATTTTGCGGAGAGAGCGGGATTCGAACCCGCGGTACGCTTTTGGCGTACACACGCTTTCCAAGCGTGCTCCTTAAGCCACTCGGACACCTCTCCATTCAACCAATTAATGTGTTGAATCGATCGGCAAATATACAATAACTGATTGTCTTGGATTATTTTGCAGGAACTTTTTTTAAAACAAAAAACCCCTCACCATTGGTGAAGGGTTTTAAACTTTTTATGAATAAGTATTAGCTACATTTACTTTCACCGCATGACTTGCATATTAAACAGCCATCTTCATAAACTACTGCCTCTTCCTTACATGAACCACAAACTTTTTCCGCTGCATCTGTACCATCGGGAACGAAACGTTTTAATGCTCTAACAACACCATTTTTCCACGTATTGATATTATCTTCTGCAACAGTTAAATTTGAAATGAGTTCAATTACATAGGTAATTGGCATGCCATGCCTTAGAACTCCTGATATTAACTTTGCATAGTTCCAAAATTCCTGTTCAAATGACCTCGACAACGCTGGGATTGAAATCTTATATCCCTGCTTATCTTCGAATTCAAAATCATAACGTGTGCGTTCACCCTTTGTTTTTATTTTGGAAACCCAACCACTTTCTACATATGGTGGCAAATAAAAATCTTCGGCCTTACCAGTAAATACTTCGTAGGGCTTGCCATTTATCTTTCCAATAACCGCTATCCATTTTTCGTAGTTATTTTGGAAACGTATGATATCAGCATCAATAGTTTTTGGCCTTGCAGGAGCTACAGATTCTGGAAAATCAGTTTTTTCTTGTTTTTCTTCATCCTTCACAAGAACTCCAGATCTTGAACCATCTCTGTAAATGGTCATTCCCTTACAACCACTTTCCCATGCTGTTAAGTATATATCACTTACGAGGTCTTCGGTCACGTTTTCAGGGATGTTTACTGTAACACTTATTGAATGATCAACCCATTTTTGAATATCTCCCTGCATTTTTACTTTGCTAACCCAATTAATGTCGTTTGAAGTTGCATTGAAGTAGGGTGATTTTTTAATTATAGCATTAAGCTCATCATCTTTTTTGTCTTTCACCTCTTCAACATTGTAGCCATTGATCTTAAGCCATGTTTCAAACTTGGGATGAAAAACATTATATTCTTCCCAACTATCGCCTACCTCATCAATAAAACTTATGACTACATTTTTATCGTTGGGATTTACTTTTCTACGACGTTTGTAAGAAACCATAAATACTGGTTCTATGCCAGATGTGGTTTGAGTACATATGCTTATACTACCAGTGGGTGCAATGGTTAGCATTGCTATGTTTCTTCTACCAACCTTTAGCATTTTATCATATACTCCTGGTGCATGTTTTTTTATACGCTTTATAAATGGGTTATTTTTTTCGCGCTCTGCATCAAAGATTCCAAATGATCCCCGTTCTTCTGCCAGGTCAACGGAAGCACGATAAACTTCTATGGCTAGCAATTTATGAACCTCTGTTGAGAATGTAATAGCATCTTCAGAGCCATATTGTAAGCCAAGAGCTGCAAGCATGTCGCCTTCTGCTGTGATACCAATTCCTGTTCTTCGTCCTTGAATGGATTTATCACGTATCTTTTCCCATAGAACTCTTTCAGTTCTTTTTATTTCTTCGGATTCAGGATCTGCACTTATCTTTTCCAATATCATGTCGATCTTTTCAATCTCAAGATCAATTATATCATCCATTAATCGCTGAGCCATTCTTGAATGCTTTGTAAATAAATCGCCATTGAAGTATGCCTCTTTGGTAAAGGGGTTTTCAACATAGCTGAAAAGGTTTAATGCCAATAACCTACAACTATCATAGGGACATAATGGTATCTCACCACAAGGGTTTGTGGAAACAGTTGCAAACCCATAATCACTGTAATGGTCTGGAATAGATTCTCTGATAACTGTATCCCAAAATAAGATGCCTGGCTCAGCAGATGACCATGCATTGTGAACTATTTTATTCCATAGTTCGCGTGCGTTTATTTCTTTCTTATACTTTGGATTATCTGAATTAACTGGGTAATTTTGAGTATATGAAGTGTTATTTTTAACAGCATTCATAAACTCATCATCAAGTTTAACAGAGATGTTTGCTCCGGTAACCTTTCCTTGTTCCATTTTTGCATCAATAAAATCTTCTGCATCTGGATGTTTGATACCAATGCTAAGCATGAGTGCACCACGTCTACCATCCTGGGCAACTTCCCTTGTGGAGTTTGAATATCTATCCATGAAAGGAACGACACCTGTTGAGGTTAGGGCTGTATTTTTTACTGGACTACCTTTTGGTCTTATGTGTGTAAGGTCATGACCAACCCCACCTCTACGTTTCATAAGTTGAACTTGCTCCTGATCTATTTTTAATATCCCTCCATATGAGTCGGATTTGCCATCGTTTCCAATTACAAAACAATTTGATAAAGAGGATATCTGATTGTCATTTCCAATACCAGCCATAGGACTTCCCGCAGGAATGATGTATTTGAATTTTTCTAAAACTTCATATACTTCATTCTCGGACAAAGGATTAGGATACTTACTCTCCACTCTAACAATGTCTTTGGCTAAACGACGATGCATATCGTCTGGAGTAAGCTCATAGAATTTGTTTTCACTATCTTTCAGAGCGTACTTGTTCATCCATACATTTGCAGCAAGAGTGTCACCTTCAAAATATTTAGTAGCAGCCTCGAACACTTGTTCGTGGTTATAATAATCCATCTTGGTTGGTTCTTCTTGTTTCTCTACAGATTTTTCCTCCGTTATTTTAATCTTTGTGTTTGCTGCTGGTGCAGCTGTCTCCGTATTTTCCAATCTTGTTCTTTCTTCTAGTACCTTATCATAAAAATTTTTCTCTTCTTTAGTTGTTTTGCCTTCCTGATCCTTTGAAACATCCGCCTTATCCTCGAACTTCAAGTATAAATTTTCATCCATAATTATACTTTTATTAATTTTCCTTTAAAATCTTGAATTTACGATCCCTAGTCAAAAAGAAGAGACTCTTTTTTCAGTGGTGCAATATACAACACATAGTTGTGTGACTGATGCATTATTTATTAACACGCTATGTGGAAAAAAATAAATTGCGGGAAACTAGGTCGTTAGATTTAAATTCGCAAAAAAAATATTTTTTAACGGTTTTTGGCATAGTTTTATGGGTAAAAATATTTTTCAAGAAAGATAAAATACGTATGGCCTATTAACATTGACTTTTAATCAAAGATGACACATTATTACTTGTTAAAGATTTATCAGTGAAGTATAAATTTGACATAAATAAAAACAGATTTAATTTTTTTTAACATTGACTAAAAATCCAAACTCAAGGATAAATAATACACAGGCTTTCTTACATTATAATCATCAACACCCCAGCTGATATCTCCCCTCACAAAATAGCCCATTATTGTGGCTCTTGCACCGAAACCAAATCCTCCAACTATTGGCTCTTTCTGAACTTCTACAGAAATGTTCATTGGACCACTTGTAATATACTTGGTAAAAAGTGAATTTTCTGTTGAGTATGGACTCAGCCCTGTCCAGGCAGTTCCAATATCCCCAAAACCTATGAGTTGAAAGCTTCTGAGAAACCCAGAACTTATGGGTGTTTTTGAGAAATACTGAAAAACTGGAAAACGGAGTTCGGAGTTTATAACAACGAAACTATTACCATTGCGAATATTTTGATTAAATCCTCTCATGTTAGTTGCCAAAGTTTGATAGGCATAATTTTGAGAATAATCGATGGGTGTATCCATGTTGAATTTTGGAAACAACCAGTTATCTACCCCACCCATATAATATATTAGCTTATCACTACCAAAGGAAGTGCTCCCGGCAATTCTATTGGCCCAAATAAAGTTACGATGGATCTTTTGATAATTTCTAATGTCAAACCCCAAAACAATAAGATTGTTACTACTATTTTCTATTAACTGATAATATTCAGCAAAAATTTTATATCTGGTTCCTGACATTAGATTTATGCCAAGGTTTCGAGTATTATCAAAAACAAGTTCAGCTTTTACACCCGCCCAAAAATTGTAAACAGTAGGAGTTTCAAGTGTTATTTGATCCGTTGCTAGGGTAACATACATATCGTTTCTCAGCATTCCTGTTCCTCTGAGGGAAAGAGCCTCATTAAACGGCCACTTGAGCATGTAAAATATTTCATGAGTATGAACTCTGGTTATTGTATAGCCAAATTGTCTTTCCAATGTATTTCTGTGCAATACAATTTCCCTATCAAGTCTTTTTTTGAGGTTTGCGTAGCTGAAAATATACTCGTTGTTTATGAGGCTAAGATTTAACCGGACACCACCAACAATTCTGTAATCTTCCATTAAATCATTCATACCAACTTGAAAGAAAAGATTGAAACCAGGATTAAGATAGATGGGCCCTCCACCTCCTGTAAATGGTTGGTAGCTATAATTGATATAGTTAAAATCAACCTGTGATACCAAGTCGTTGATGAAGTAGCTGACATTATAATTTAACCTTTTGGGAATCGTTAATTTATCATCTGAACTCTTTATAACAACAATGCCATTTTCATTGTAAATGTATTTTTCATTTTTTGATCTTGATGTTCCTTGGTTACCATATACTTCTTTTCCATCGGAATTTTTGTAAGCCATAACAAATCGCTTGAGGCGTGGAGCTTTTAACATCTCTTTTGTTGAATCAGATGGCTGGGCTTGTATTTTGCGTCGAGTTTCTAATCTTTTTTTACTTATTATTTTCTTTTCATAACTTAGAAGAAGAGACTTCATGTATAGCGTTGTATCAGGAGTAACAGAAGGCACCAAAGAATAACTCGGAGCATTATTCACATAAATCTTGTATAGATTATCCGAAAACACTACGGATGATTTTTTTCCTGCTCTGGCACTAACATTTTGGTTAAGTATGTCATGAGAGTAATTGGAGGTTGCTTTACTATTTATGAAATATCTATAATTGATTGCAGTATCGACAGAACTAACAGAACTATCAATGGTTGCCAAATAAGAATTATAGATTCCCGTCTCATCACTAAGATAACTTATGGTATTATATCCATATGAATCGGGTCTTATTTCATCAGCTAGAGGGGTGTTTGTTATTCTTTTGAGTATTTCACTTCTGTTGGAATAGTCATAAACAAACAGATCAAAATTATCAGGCACACCAACAATGAGCTCAGGCTCTTTACCAATTGTGTCGTTTTCTCTATTGGAACTAAAAACAATATGCTTTGAATTATTTATGAAGCGAGGATTTAATTCCGAATAAATATCATTGGTAATTTTAAAAAATGAACTGGCCGCAACATTGAAAACAAATAGGTCAGATTGCCCTTTTTGCACAGCTGACATAACAAGAAGCTGTCCATTATCTGAAAACCCCATGTCTGTTACTTTCTGAACACCATAAATAATCTGCTTGGTGAAATCCTTATCCTCAATATTATATCTGTATAGCCATGGCATACCCTTATCCTCAATCACGAATGCTAGTAATTTTCCTGTGGGATGCCATGCAAGAAGGGGATACGAATAATCTGTTTTTGTATCAATTGTAACACCTCGCTTAAATATTTTTTTTCTTTTACCGCTTGCAAGATCTTGCATGTAAATTTTATACTTTCCAAACTCATTTGTTGTATACGCAATAAATTTGCCGTAGGGGCTTACATACGGTTGACCATACCTTATGTTTTCCCTGTATTTAATTTTTAACTCACCATCAGGAGTGCTCTTCAAATCGGCGAAGGATGCATACTCCTTATTGTAATAATCCTTCCACTCCAAGGTTATTTGCTTAAATGGAAGACCAGTTACATAAGTAAACCCCTTGTCAATACTATTGCTCATATTGGTCATATGTATAATATTGCTTACTGTTGCCTTTCCGTAGCGCTGTGCAATAAACCTCCACACAGAATGACCTGCATAAACGGCATCTTCACCAGTTAGATTATTTACCTTATTGTAACGCCCTGAAAGAATTCCGTCTCTGACATGATTGTCGAATTCCACACTCCAATCTGTTCCTAACCAAGAAATAATACCAACTTTAAACCACTCTGGAAGTGAGAAAAATGTGGATGTTTTCACTTGTTGGCCCACTGAACCACCAAACATCATTTGATTGAACAACACCTGAGCAATACCATCGCGAATTTGTTTCTCAAAGTTAACATGGCTACCATCAAAATAAATAAAAACCTTTGAACCTATTATGTGCGTTATACCACCAATATTATAATTTTCATTAGTCATTAGGCCGATGTTACTCTGCTTCAGATCGGTTAGATTGTTGTAAACAATAAACTGTATCTTCTTATCCAAAAGACTACCAAGCTTAGATTCTATTATGGGAATTTGTTCTTTGGCGTACCTTGCCGTATATTGAGCGAGTTCTTTTCCGTTTAGATAAAAATAGGTGTCAATATCTTGAAATTTATAGTATGTCCACAAAAAATCGTTGTATTGCACTCTGTTTTTACCAAAGGTTTGATTTGAGCCATTATAAAATTGTGAATGAACCGACATGGGAATCATAATAACAATTAGCACCAAAATGGCAGTATATTTTCGAATATTTGAAAATTGTATCAAATCCTGTTTTGTGTTTTTATTAACAAAGTGCTAATTTATAACAAATTCCAAGCCAATTTATTTCATTTTAAATGGCAAAAATCATAAAACCTATGGGTGTTAAAATCAAAGACATTTAAACTAATTGGATATGATGGCTACTTTAATACAAATAAAACTTAAAAACGTTTGATTTAAATATTATTTTTGAAATGCTTTTAGTCTAAAAACACAAATCATACATGATAAAACTCAAAAGATTTACTTTTAATGCTTTTCAGGAGAATACATATGTACTATGGGATGAAACAAACCAATGCATAATTATTGATCCTGGGATGCAAGATAATAGGGAAGAAACGGAGCTTGTAGACTTCATAGAAAGTAATGAATTAAAACCTGTTAAGATAGTTCTAACCCATGCACATATAGATCATATATTAGGTTGTTGGTTCACTGCCAAAAAATTTAACATCGACCTTTATGCTCACAAAGATGCAGTGCAGTTTGTAGTAAATTCTACAAGGGATGGCGCGGTATTTGGAATACAAATGGGCAAAACAAAGGGAATTGATCACTTCATAGATGAAAATGATGGGGTGGAGTTTGGAAATTCCAAACTAAAGGTATTTCTTACTCCTGGACATGCTGACGGAAGCCTTTGCTTTTATGCATCCGATGAATCCTTTGTAATTACTGGAGACGTGCTATTTAATCAAAGTATCGGAAGAACTGACCTTCCCACAGGTAGCTATGAGCTTCTTCAAAAAAGTATTTGGGAAAAACTGTTTACACTACCAGATGAAACAGTTGCATACCCTGGCCACGGCCCTGAAACTACTATTGGTTCTGAAAAAGTAAGTAATCCGTTTGTAGCAATAGGAACATAAATCACTATTTCCCTTGAATGATTAGCCTATTTGTTGCTTCTATTATTGATGCAACATCCTGGTTTTTCATGCATTTAAAATGTTTCTTTGGACACTTTTTATGGCCTATTTTACTACAAGGTCTACATCTAAGGTTTTTTATTTCTGCAATAAAAGAAAGGTTATCATTGGATGGTAAATAAGGGTACATGCCAAATTCAGGGATGGTATTACCCCAAAAGCTTACCACTGGTTTTTCAAATGCAGCTGCAATATGCATCAGTCCGGTATCATTTGTCATTACAATTGATGATGATTTAATCAATGAAGCTGATTGATTTAGATTAAATTTTCCACATAAATTCAATACGCCCATATTGGGTAACAACTTAATAATGTCTTCTCCACGATTATAATCATCCGATCCACCAATGAGAACAGCAGGAAGTTTAAGCTTTGAAATTATATCCGCAACTTTCTCGGCGGGTAATATTTTAGTAGTATGCTGACCTCCTATAACAAATGCTACAAATCCCTCCTTCAAATTAATATCGATTGATTCGGGAATAATCTCGTCATCAGCAGGTATATAGTACTCAAGCCCCTTATTGTCATTTTTAATTCCCAATGGTTCAGCAGCTTTAAAATATCTATCAACCACATGTAATTTGGGTAAAGTATTAATTCCAAAGTTCACAATTATCCACTTGTCAATATTAACTTTAGGAAATGAATAGCTCTTTACCGCAAGTTTTTTTCTAAGTTTTACTGATCGCAAATTCTTTTGAAGATCTATTACGTAGTCATAACCCTCACTTATTAGGTTTTTCAGAATTTCATTTGTTGAGTCTTTGAAAGAATAAACTTTTGAAACGCGAGGGTTATTAGAAAAAATTTCTTTGTTTTGATGCTTGGTCAATGCATGTATTTCAAAGTCAGTTTGCTTGTCAATACACCTTATTATAGGACTGGTGAGAACTATGTCACCGATAGAGCTAAACCGGATAAGCAATATTTTAATACCTGATGCCATACATCTGCAAAGATAGCAGAATGAGCTATTAATTCATTTTATGTGATAATACACATAACATTTATGGATTCAAGGTTTAAAAACATTATATAAATTCGCAAAAAAAAGATATGTCTTTAACTCTTACTAATCATATTCCCCTTGGCTTTCAACTTCCTTATTTTAATTTACCCGATACCATAACCGGGAAAATGGTCTCAAGTGATCTTGTTAAAGGCAAAAAGGGGACTTTAGTAATATTTATGTGTAATCATTGTCCATATGTATTGCACGTTATATATGAACTGGTAAAAATAGGCTCTGATTTCATGAATCAGGGCATAGGAATTGTTGCAATAAGTTCTAATGATGTTGGAAATTATCCCGAGGATCACCCATCAAAGATGAAGGAGTTGGGGTTGTCATTAAAATTTCCTTTCCCATACTTATATGATGAAACACAGGAGGTTGCCAAATCATATGATGCGGCATGTACTCCTGACTTTAACTTATTTAATGGCCAAGGTAAATGTGTATACCGAGGTCAGTTGGACGACTCTAGACCTGGTAATGGTAAACCTGTTACCGGTAGGGATCTTAGAACAGCATTAGAACTTGTTATTAAAGGGATTGAGGTGCCAATTGATCAAATACCTAGCAGTGGATGTAATATAAAGTGGAAATAAACACTCGTCCTATCTGAACTGATATACTAGCGATAAAACAAGTGCATCATTGTATCTTCCATAGTCCCAGAATCTTTTAACATCTCCTGTTTGATTTTCTGAAAATACATTCATTAGTGAATTATTGGTTCTAAAATCAACCGATATCTCGGGTGTTATTCCAAATCTGAAACCAAAGTTAACCTGCAAAGTAACACGTGCTGGTTTATTATAGTTCTGATGGTCACTTATTACCTCCTGGTCAACGGATTCATTATATCCAAGTAAAAAACCAGCAGATGGTCCACCAAAGAAGTTAAACTTTCCAACCTGATACTGATATAAAATAGGTAATTCAATATAATTTAATCTTAATAAATATGATCTGTATCCATTTTTTTCCGTTGGATTCTCTCGGCTACCTTTCTGAAAATAAGACAGTTCCATTCGTAATGAAGATTCCCCACCAACATCCAAGCTAACAAAACCTCCCGCATAGATGCCTGCCTTTTTAAAACCTGAAAAAGAGTCGCCAGCAACCTGACTGCCCACAAGCCCTGCCATAACACCACCATGAAATTGCTGTGAAAATGCGTATCCAATACTCAAATTGAAAATTATAATGGCAAATAATATTCTTTTCATAATTATTCAAATTCGGTGTAAAGATAAAAAGTAAAAAATGATAAACATTTGTGAGTATGGATAATCAAAAAAAATTATTCATTAACAATAATGCTGATGAAAAACAGGTTAAGTTAATTACATATATTAGCAACGAGTTAGTTAACGCATTAATTATCCTTAAAGTCTAATCTTCTTAAGAAAAACAAAATAAGGACTAATACTTACTAAATAAAACAAATGTCATGAAAAAAGTAACTACCATATTTCTCTTGGTAAGCTTTATGATCTTTCCATGTATACATTTACAGGCTCAAGAAACAAAACCGGATGATGTGCTTGGCACATGGTATACTATTGATGATGAAACGGCTAGAAAAAAATCTGTTGTGAAACTTTATTTAAAGGACAATAAACTTTATGGAAAGGTTATTCGGTTGTTCAGATTACCTGATGAGGATCCAGATCCAGTTTGTGATGAGTGTGATAAGGATGACCCTCGTTATAATCAAAAAATTATAGGTATGGAAATCATAAAAAATATGAAGGCAGATGGTAATGTATGGGATGATGGAACAATTTTGGATCCCGATAATGGCAAAATATATAGTTGTAAGATATGGCTTCAGGACGGAAATCTGCAAGTTAGAGGATATCTAGGCTTTTCTTTCATAGGAAGATCTCAAACATGGGTAAGAAATGATTAACAGCCATTCTCGAATCCTATAATAATTCATAATGTAAATAAGAGGTACTATAATATGATTTATATAGAAAACAATTATTAATAGGGATAAAGAGATATGCTAAAACCAATTCCAAGTACTGCCGACATTTATTTGATGAAAAATGTAATTCATAATTGACCAAAAGATAAATCAGTGCTTTTGTTACAAAATGTGCGAAAGGCTATTATGGATTACTCTACTAATGCTTCATTAGATAAAAACTACTCATAACTGAATATATTATTGGCGAAGATGACGAACCAGATATCGGTAAATGGCTCAATAAATGTAAGTTTTTTCCTTAAGGATTATTTCCTAGCTTCCTTTGAATCTTGGAGGCTTTTGTACTCTTCGAGTTTCTTACAAACCGTAAGTTCCTTGGTATATTTTATTGTGAGATTTCTAAACTCCACGAGGTCTCCCTCATTTGCTTGATATATGCTGAAAAATCTTTGTTTAAGTTTTATGTTTTTCTCTTTCAAATTTCGACTATTTATCTCCATTTGAACATCAGAAAGGCTATCCATATGCATCATCACTGCAAGTTCAGTTTCGCACTGATTTTGAGCCATTGCACAAGCATTTAATTTCATCACTTCTTCCTTACTATGAGTTTCTGTTTTTTTCATACTTGCGCATGAGGTGGCAGAAATTACTGCTATCACAAAAGTGAGGGTTAAAATATTCTTCATTATTACTAATTATATGCTCACAAAAATAGACAATATTAAGTGCAAATATCAATATATCTAGTGTAATTAAAGTTAAATTTATTTATTATTGAAATCGTTGGGATCCAATGGTATTACAAAAACCAACTCTTGGGATACTATTGTTGTACCAAATTATCTTATCTTTTTAAAAGTTGTTAAGATATTTTTGACATACTCAATTACTAATCCGTTATTATCCCAATGCATTGACATCTAACTTTTTAAATAAAAAATATTTTTTTTTGAAAAGGGTGTTTTATGAATAAAAAAACATACTTTTGCGCGCTTTTTTGCAGGAAATCAAATTATTATTATAACATGCTGAAAATCAACAATGAAAGTAAGCTTAAAAACAACAAGTCATGGCATTTATTCAAAAAGACAAACTATTTAGTTTACGCTGGATAAGAAACTACAGCTTAATCCTTATCGGAGCCTTTATAATGGCATCTGGTTTTGTTTTATTTATCACACCCTATAAATTTGTTCCAGGAGGTGTTTATGGCATATCAATAGTTATTCATTATTTGATAGGGACTCCTGTGGGTATGATGGCACTTGCATTTGATATTCCACTTACCATCATAGGAATAAAAATATTGGGTCCTAGATTTGGAATGAAAACAGTAGTGGGATTTTTTTCCACAGCAATTTTTATGGATACCTTAACCTATTTTTATGGTAATGAGCCACTTGTTCAGAATGATGCATTATTATCTTCAATCTTTGGGGGATTATTTATTGGTGTTGGATTGGGATTAATATTTAAAGCTAAGGCAACATCAGGAGGTTCTGATATAGTAGCAATGATAATAAGTAAATATACAAAACTTCCACTTGGCCAATTAATGATAATTGTGGATTCATGCATAGTATTTGTTGGTCTTATTGTATTCCAGGATTGGAAAATACCTTTGTATTCACTAATAGTAATATTTATTGCAGGTAAAGTAGTTGACGTTATACTTGAGGGAATGAGTTACAGTAAAGTTTTATTTATTGTTTCTGAGCATACAAATGAAATACGCAATAAAATTGTAAATGATCTAAATCGTGGTGGAACCCTTGTACACGGAGAAGGCATGTATAGTGGCAATGATAAATCTATTGTTTTTACAGTTGTTACCAGGCGAGAAATATCTATGTTGCAGGAGTTTATTCATCACATAGATCCAAACGCATTTGTAACTGTATTAAACTCAAATGAGATACTTGGGAACGGATTCAAATCACTCAAGGATAAGGTGGAAGATTAATAGATAATTTTATTATCTATGACCACTTCTAGATTCCAAGCAAAAGGAAAAAGCTGTACTATTTAATTATGTAAATAGTACAGGTCATATTTCTAATTGAATAATCTAACAATATCGTTTCCGTTTGCCAATATTAATAACCCAAATAGGATAATCATTCCAAAAACCTGAGCATATTCTAAGAATTTATCGCTTGGTTTTCTTCTGGTGACAATTTCATAAACTAAAAACAGCACATGACCTCCATCAAGAGCAGGAATGGGAAGGATATTTAATATTGCTAGCATTATTGAAAGAAATGCCGTTAACCTCCAGAAACTTTCCCAATGCCATTCTGTGGGGAAAATGCTTCCAATCGTTATGAATCCTCCAATACCTTCGTAAGCTTTCACCTCTGGTGAGAATAATAGCTTTAATTGCTTTAGATAGTTATCTATACCGCCAATGGTTCTTGAAAATCCTGCAGGAATTGCCTCTGCTATGGTGTAATTCTTTTTACTAACATCAAAAAATTCAGCCATGTCACTCAACGGATAAACTCCCAGAAGGCCATTATCTCCCAATACCATGGCAATATCTACTGAATCATTATTCCTAATGACCGTAACAATTACATCTTGATTTTTATAGTTTTGAATTTCTTCCCGAAAATCAGCGTAATAGATAATACTTTCACCATTTAAACCCACAATTTGATCGCCCTTTTCCATACCAGCTGATTTGGCCGGCGATATCTCTGTAAACCTTTCAGCTATGAAAGGGATTCTTACCTCAAATAATTTTGATTTGTGACTTAATAATTTATTATGACTACCATCTGGAATAACAAAAGTAACTTCTTCACCATCTCTGTTTACCGTTACATTTTTTACCACATTTAGTACCATGGTAATGGTAATCTTGTTAAAATCTTCAATAGATTCACCATCCAAGTATAATATTTGATCTCCATTTTGAAAGCCCATTTCCAATGCCAGGCTATCGGGTCTTATACCATATTTGTTTGCTTCTTTGGTGCTCAAATATTCATCCCCCCAGTAGGTGAGCATTGCAATGTATATTAGAAATGCTAAAACAACATTCATTATAACACCTCCAAGCATAATTATTAATCTTTGCCATGCAGGTTTTGATCGAAATTCCCATGGCTTTGGGGGCTCTTTCATAGCTTCCTTGTCCATTGACTCATCAATCATGCCTGATATTTTTACATAACCTCCCAGTGGTAGCCATCCAAGGCCATACTCTGTTCCCTTGAAATTAAATTTAAATATTGAAAACCAAGGATTGAAGAACAAATAGAATTTCTCCACGCGGGTTTTGAAAATTATTGCAGCAGCAAAGTGTCCAAACTCATGAATCGCCACAAGTATTGAAAGACTAAGTAAGAGTTGAAATATCTGGATTACAATTTCCATTTATCTTAAATTATTTATTATTTCTATTGTTTTTTCTCTAGCAATCATATCAGTTTGAAAATAATCTTGTAGTGATGGTTTTTTTATCAAAGTTATATTCTGCATACTTTTTTCAACTATTTCAGGTATGTCGAGTAAACTAATCCTTTTATCCATAAATGCTCTCACTGCAATATCGTTCGCCGCATTAAGAATGCAAGGCATATTTCCTCCTGATTCAAGTGCCTTAAAAGCGAGTGCAAGATTACGAAATTTTTTTACATCAGGGAGCATGAATTTTAGCTCGGATTTTTTCAGTAAATCCAACTCTGGTAAACTGGATTTTATGCGATTAGGATAACTTAAAGCGAACTGAATAGGGATCCTCATATCTGGATAACTTAACTGTGTTTTTATAGAGCCATCCACGAAATATACCAGTGAATGAATTATACTTTGTGGATGAATAAGAACCTCTATTTTATCGGCCGGAATATTAAATAACCAATGTGCTTCAATAGCTTCCAAGCCCTTATTCATAAGTGTGGCTGAGTCGACACTTATTTTATCCCCCATATTCCAATTTGGATGTTTAAGGGCATCCTCTGGGCCTACTGACCGAATATCTGAAATATTAACATCTAAAAAAGGACCGCCTGATGCAGTGAGTACAATTTTACTTATGGTATTACCAACCTCACCCATCAAACATTGAAAAATTGCAGAATGCTCTGAGTCTATCGGGATTATTTGTCCGGATGATTTAACGGCCTCTTCTTTAATAATAGAACCCGCTACAACGATACTTTCCTTGTTTGCAAGAGCAATTTTTTTGTTATTCTGAAGAGATCTAATAATCGGCTCAATGGCATCTATACCAATTATTCCTATCACCACTGTGTCAATGGTATCCATTTCAACTACCTGATTAATGGCATCTTTTCCAGCGTAAACTTTTATATCAGTATTTTCTAAGGCATCTCTAACAGTAGAATAGTGATCCGGATTACCAATTACCACAACATTTGGCTCATATTGTATCGCCTGCTCAATGAGCAATTTGCTATTGTTAAATGCTGTTAGTAGTTCAACTTCAAATAGATCATTGTGACTATCAATTACTTGAAGGGTTTGGGTGCCTATTGAACCTGTCGAGCCAAGTACTGCTACTCGTTTTTTCATTTAAATATTTATCAAAGGATTAGTTAAAAAGGATGTATTCTTCTGGATTAACAGGTGTTCCGTTTTCCCATAATTCGAAATGAAGATGTGGTCCAGTGGTAAGTTCACCAGATTCTCCAGCTATTGCAATGGGATCACCTGCAATAACGTTGTCGCCATCTTTCTTGAGAAGAACGGAGTTATGTTTGTAGATTGATACAAAATTATTTTTGTGTTGAATACCAATTACATAACCTGTTTCCAAAGTCCATCCAGAGAATATTACTGTACCATCTAAAGTGGCTTTAACGGCCTCGTTTCTTGCAGTTACAATATCAATTCCAAAATGATTGTCAATGAGACTGAACCTGGAAGTTATTATTCCTGGTATAGGAGTAAAAAAGTTAAAGCTTTTGATTGATGATTCCGTTGAACCAGTTAACTGTCCTGTTTCAGTGAAATAAAGGTTGTGTAGGGTTTGGTTTTCAAATTCGGCACGAAGAGTACTATCCATTGAGGATTTTCTATTGGTTATTGTATCGTACCTGTTTGTGAGAACTTCTCTTTTATTATAATCTTCCAAGGGAAGGTCTTCATCAAAAATATGTTTGAACCCCTCTATATATCTGTTTTTTAATTTTATGTCTTGTAGGAGTGAATCTGCTAAAATATTGAGGCTATAAAGCTGTTTCTTATCATCAATATCGGGATAACCTGGTATGTAGGTCTTTAATTCTGTGCGTGCAATTAAGAGAAAAGTGATAGATGAGAAAATAAGAGAGAGACTAAGTAAAAATGCAAAGACATTCAATCTTGTCAGCCTAAAAGAAACTCTTTCTTCAAAGGTTTGATCATTGAATATAACCAACCTATATTTACTTCTAAGGTTCTTATACCAGCTATTATTTCGTTTAATTTCGGCCATAGGTAAAATGCAAAGGTAAGAAACCAATTATTATTATACTGCTCTACAAGACAGTCTTTATATGTATAACCTAAATAAACATTTTTACAATAATTATGGTTTTTCTTTAAACTCTAGTTATTTTTGCCGGTCGGTATGTGTAATAAAACATATTAAAAATAGTTATTAAGGTTAAAAAGTACTTTTGAGTTTATTCAAACCAAATAGATTAATTCTTCTAGTCGCAGTAGCTCTGGCAATGGTGGTATTCGACTCATGTTCCACAAAAAAGAATACCTGGACGCGAAGAGCATACCATAACGTTACCTGTCACTACAATGTGTATTGGAATGGTATGGTTAGTTTGGGAGAGGGTGAGGAGATGCTAAAAGAAAAAGTAACCGATGATTATAACAAGGTACTTCGAGTATATAATTATGGAACAAAAGAAGATGCAATTACCCTAAATCCAAAAATGGATAGAACCATAAAAAAGGCATCTATCGGTATCCAAAGACATTCCATGACCTTTGGAGGTAAAGAATACATAAAATGGGTAAAGGATAGCTATTTGATGATGGGGATTGCCCATTTTTATAAACAAGATTATACAAGCGCTCGTAGAGTATTTGACTTTGTGGCTAAAGAATTTGATAATTCACCTCTCCATTATGAGGCAATTATGTGGCTGGCCAAAACATATATACAACAGGAAAGATTTGAGAAAGCAGAGGCATCACTAAATCTACTACAGAGTAAACTTAATGATGATGGGTTCCCCAAATCAGTTGATGGAGATTTGCCATTGGTTTATGCCGACTTCTATATAGCTAGAGATGATTATAATTCTGCAATACCATTTCTCGAAAGGAGTCTAGAATTATCCAACGACCATTATGTAACAACTAGAGTTGATTTCATAATTGGGCAACTAAATCAAATGGATAAGGATTATAATAACGCAATAAAATACTTTAAAAAGGTAGTAAAGCGCAATCCTCCTTATAAAATGGCTTTTGAAGCTCAGATGAATATGGCCGAATGTTACAGCGAAGGCTCTGGTGATACCAAATACATCAACAAGGTACTAAATAAAATGGCCAAAGAAACTAAAAATGAAGAGTATTTAGATCAAATATATTACGCCCTGGCCCAAATAGCTTTGAGTGATGGAGAGGACACACTTGCAATAAACTATTTGAGGAAATCAGTAAGCACAAGTGTTTCAGATCAAGTTCAGAAGACAACATCATCCCTCCAATTAGCAGATATTTATTTTGATGGTGGGGATTATAATGGTGCACAAGCATATTATGATACCGCGGCAATGTCTTTGCCTAAGGATTATCCGAATTATGATGTAATCTTAAACAAAACGGAAATTCTTTCTCAACTTGTTCAGCAGGCACAAATTATAACTTTGCAGGATAGTCTGCAGAGGTTAGCATTAATGGATACCGTACAGTTATATTCAATGATTGATAAATTAATTGAGGAATATGAGGATGAGCAGGAAAGAATTGCAGAGGAGAAAGAAAATGGAGGAATTCAGTTTGTTGATATGACCCGAAGTACTTCTACTCAGCCACAAGGAGGAGGTTGGTATTTTGACAACACAGCAGCCCTCGGTAGGGGTAGAACAGAATTCATAAAGAAATGGGGTAATCGCAAGCTTGAGGACAACTGGAGATTAACAGACAAACGAACAATGATGCAAGATTTTGAAGAAAATCTAACCGATGAGGATAGCATTACCATTCAAGATAGTACAATAGTGTTGGTAACCAATCCGCGAGACAGACAGTATTATCTTCAGCACATTCCAAGAACACCAGAACAAATGGCTGTATCAGATAGTTTAGTAATTGATGCCTATAACTTGTTGGCATATCTATATTTTGAGGAATTACGTGATACAACTATGGCTCTGGATACATATTTGAATTTTCAACAAAATTATCCTGGAAATAAATATAAACTAGATTCATGGTATGCACTTTATAAGATATTCAAGGCAAATAATGATTTCGAAAAGTCGGACTATTATAGTAATCTTATAATTAGCAACTATCCCGAGAGTAACTACGCAAAAGTAATCCAGGATCCTGATTATTTTATAAAACTTAGTGAGCAGAAAAATGAAGTTGCCAAATTGTATGAAAAAACTTTTAAGGCTTTTAATAGAGAACAATACTATAGAGTTTTAAACTATTCAGATAGAGCAGTTGAACTCTATCCGGAGGATACAACATTAATTCCCAAATTTTTGTATCTGAGAGCGATTTCATTGGGAGCTGTAAATGTTGCAGATACTATGTATTCATCACTGATTGATTTGGTTTTGGAATATCCTTCAAACTCAATAGCACCATTGGCTAAATCCGTAATAAAAACATTACAATTCGAATATGGATTAGGTGTTCCGGATAGCACACTTCTGGCTCAGCAGGAAATTGCGGAGAAGTCAATTTATTCCTTTAATCCGGAAGAAAGACATTTGGTAATGATACTAGTTGAAACAGAGCAGGTTAACATAAGTGCACTGAAGGTAAGAATTTCTGATTTTGACAAGAAATATTTCAGACTTAAACGATTAAGGATTAAAAGTCTGATGTTAAATGATCAAACAACAATAGTAACCGTAAGTAATTTTGATAGTATGGATGATGCTGGAAATTATTTATTAGCTTTGAAAAATGATGAGTATGTTGTTTCAGGACTTCAAAATAAAAATTTTGAAATTTACTCCATATCTACAACAAACTATCCAATATTTTACAGAGATAAAGGAATTAAAGGATACAAGGAATTCTTTGACTTGAAATATAAAAGAGATTAAAATTAATTTGATTTGAAAAAAGTTAGAAATGGCAATGGTGATAACCAAGAATTAAACATAATTGCCAATGGGACAAGTATTACTGGTGATATTACTTCTGGTGGAGACTTTCGTATTGAAGGCTCAGTAAAAGGAAAAATAGAAACCAAGGGACGAATCGTTGTTGGAGAGAGCGGTGTTGTAGTAGGCGAATTAGCTTGCACCAATGCTGATATTATGGGAAATGTTAAAGGTGTTCTAAAGGTAACAAATCTTACTATTCTTAAGTCCACAGCTGTTTTTGAAGGAGATGTTGATACAAAAAAAATATCAATTGAAACGGGTGCCAAGTTTATTGGAAATTGCACTATGATATCTCAACAATCAAAACAAAGTATGTAGCATTTCATACAATTTGCTTTTTTAATCAAACAGTTTTAAATTAGCAAATTATGAAAGAAGAAAAGAATGAGAATCCATTAAAATTTTATGCAAAGTACAGTACACTTGCATTTCAAATGATTGCAATAATTTTGATTGGAGCATTTGGAGGTATGGCACTGGATGGATACTTAGAATGGGATTTTCCTATTTTCACCTTGGTGTTTACTCTTTTGTCTGTTGCAGGTTCAGTTTTTTATGGGATGAGAGAGCTTTTCAGATCAAAATAGGTACTAACACACTTTTTGTACTAAAAAAACCAATTTATGAAATCGCAAATTAAATCCACACTATTCATATTTACCCTTTACTTCATAGCCATATTTTTGGTGAGCTTTATTCTTCAGTATTATTTACCAAATTTCCCCATTTCATCAAGGTGGCCATATATTCTGGCATTTCTTTATGTGTTTACAATAATAGCCTTTGTAATATTATTAAAATTCATAGAGAGTAGAATTTCAATGTTTGCAAATGCTTTTATGTTAGTTAATTTTGGCAAACTAATTTTATTTACCGCAATAATTCTAATTTATGCATGGTTTAATAGGTCTGAAGCCATTTCCTTTACCATCACTTTTTTCGTTTATTATTTGATACTCACAACATACGAGATAATAGCATTACTGAGAATCCAAAAGATGACTTAGTTAGGTAACCATTATTAAATTGAGTTACCCATCAAACAAAGATTGATGTTTTGTGATGCGAATCCAATAAATTTATATTTTTAACAAATTGAATTTTTTTATTTTAGGATACCATAAATAATTTGATAATGGTAGTATATGCATCGGTAGAGGATTTTCTATATATACTTGCGGGTATATTTTGGGTGGTTTTCTCATTCTACAATTCTAAAAGAAAGAAAAATGCCAAAAAAGTCAAACAAAATGATAAACCAAAGGAAGAGAGTTCACATTCTTTGATTAATTCTCTAATGGAAGAAATGGGTTTGGAAACCGTAAAGCAACCCGAACAAGTTTCAGAACCTCATTTGGAAACAGAAGGTATAATAATAAAATCTGAAAGCGAACCTATTCAGGATGTTAACTCTACAGTTGAGCCACAAAACATCTTCTCTTTCGACGATTCTTATGAAGAAAGCAACGATATTCCAATGGCTGATGTCATTGAAAAGTATGGTCAAATTGGTGATCAAGAACAGGATAGCATTTTGAATGATTCAATTACTTATGAAAAGAGAAGTAAAAAATTTGATTTAAGAAAAGCAATAATTTATTCAGAAATACTAAGAAAACAGTATTTTTGATATGTTAAAAAAAGTTAAGGTGAATTTGTAGAGTTTTATCAATTATTATTAAATTTACCGACTTTTAAAATTACAAATAACGAACTTAGTTGAATATAAAATTGCAGGTATGTTAAAAAATTTACTCCTTACGTTTGGTTTAATTTTTGCAACGAGTTTTATGGCTTTTGCCCAATCAGGGGCGCTCCAAGGGACTGTGCTTGACAAGGAAACAAATGAACCAATTCCCTTTGCCAACATCGTCTTAGAAAACAAAGGAACGCAGGCTGGAGGTGCAACTTCCGATTTTGATGGTAAGTATCAGATCAAACCACTTACTCCAGGAAAGTATGATTTGAAAGCAACCTTTGTGGGTTATAAAACGCTTCTTATCGAGGGAATTATCATTGGTGGTGACCAAATAAGATTTTATGATGTAAAGCTTACATCAACTGCCGAAGTTTTAGATGAAGTGGAAGTGGTTAGCTATAAAGTACCATTAATTGATATGGATCAAACAGCCTCTGGAGCGACTGTAACTGCTGAGGAGATATCCAAGATGCCAAATCGTAATGCGAATGCTGTTGCTACAACTGTTGGTGGTGTATTTTCAGAAGATGGTGAAAGAGGAAGTATACGAGGAGCTAGAACGGGTGCAACTGCTACATTTATTGATGGTGTGAGAGTAATTGGTAACTCAAGCATACCCCAATCAGCCATTGAGCAAGTGGATGTTATTTTAGGTGGAATTCCTGCTCGATACGGTGACCTAACTTCTGGTATTATAAATGTTACAACAAAAGGTCCTGCACGTGAGTTTGGTGCTGGTATAGAACTTGAAACATCAGAATTTTTGGATGGTTACGGTCATAATAGAGTAGGCTTTAACCTTATGGGACCTTTGATTAAGGGAAAGAATAAAAATACATCGTTACTTGGATTTTTTATTGCTGGTGATATAAATGTAAACGCTACTAGTAATCCAACTTCCACGGGTTTCTATTCTCTTACAGATGAAAATCTTCAGATTTTACAAGATAATCCAGTTCGACCAACTGGTACTGGTTCTGGTACTTTTACTAATGGACAGTTCCTAAGAAATAGTGATTTAAATCACATAAAGGTTGCACAAAATACAGGAAATGAAAGCTATAATTTTATTGGCAATATAAATATTCGTACCACAGAAACAATTAACCTTACGGTTGGAGGCAGTTATTATTACTCCAATGGTAATGCATATAGTTACAGTGCAACCCTTGCAAATTGGGACAAAAATGCACTGTACAAATCAGAAACATATCGCGGGTATGTCAGATTTACTCAAAGATTTCCAAGTGACCCTGAAAGCACTTCTGCCTTCAAAAACTTCTATTACTCCCTTCAATTTGATTATTCAAAAGTTAAATCAGAAAGAGGAGATCCTAATCACTGGGACGACCTATGGAAGTATGGTTATATAGGTAAATTTTCTACGTACAAAACTCCAACATATGAATTGGGTAGTGATACTGTAAACGGACAACTTTATGAAGATGTTTGGTTGCTAAATTCATGGGATTTTGATACTCTTGTTGAATGGAGTCCAAGAGATATTAATCCCTTGGTAGCAAACTACACATCCGATTATTACGATATTTATGCTGGGCAGCCAGTTGGTAATTATCAAAATATTGATGACCTACTTTTAGGTAATGCCCTTCTTAATGGAAGTTCTCCACAATCAATTTATAGTTTATATCAATCTCCTGGAACTAATCAAACTGGTTATTCTAAATCAAATAATGACCAGTATAATATGAGAATGGATGCTTCTTTGGACATTGGGAACCATGCAATAAAACTTGGATTTCAATATGAACAACGAACTAATAGAAGTATAGGTTATGCTCCAACAGGTCTGTGGACTCTAGCTCGAGATGGGAAAGGCTTAACAAACTTTCACCTTAGAGAATTAGATAAGGCTAATCCTGAATTAATAAAGTATAATGATCATGTAGATACTATTATTTATAGAAGAAAATATGATGCAAATGCTCAACGTGAATTTGACAAGAACTTACGTGAAGCACTTGGTCTTCCAGTCGATGGCTTGGACTACATTGTTATGGATTCATATGATTTTGATGCTGGAACCATTGAATATTATGACAGTGATGGTCAAATACATACAACTAATTTGGACCCTGATGACTTGGACATTGGATTATTTTCACCAGATGAATTATGGAACCAAGGAACAAATTCAGCAATTTCTTACAGGGGATATGATTATGAAGGTAATATTCTATCTAGTCAACCAGCATATGAGGATTTTTTCAACAAAAAAGACGATGAAGGAGTATTTACTAGAGATATTGGAGCTTATGAACCAATTTACATGGCTGGTTATATCCAGGATCAGTTCGCATTCAAGGATTTGATTTTTAATATCGGTGTGAGAGTTGATCGTTTTGATGCTAACCAAAAAGTTTTAGAGGATCCATTTTTGTTATATCCTGCTCACACAGTATCAAATATTGATCAAGTTTCAGGCTTTCAGAATGTATCTCATCCAGGGAACATGGGTGATGACTATGTTGTATATGTTGACAAGGTTAACGATCCTACAAAAGTTGTTGGTTATCGTAATGAATACACTTGGTTTAATGCCGATGGTATTGAAATTCTTGACCCTTCCATATTAGATGTTGGAAATGGAATTTCACCTGCCTTATTAGACCAAGATCAGGATAGGGTAACAATTAGCTCATTTAAGGATTATGATCCTCAAATAAGTGTTATGCCGCGTATTTCATTCTCATTCCCCATTTCTGATGAGGCCTTATTTTTTGCTCATTATGATGTTCTTACACAAAGACCAAATGGTAATATATTCTCAGACCCTTCAGAATATTATTTCTTTATGAACCGCTCTGACTATCTTAATAACCCATCTCTTGAGCCAACAAAGACTATCGATTATGAATTGGGGTATACTCAGAAGGTTTCTAACACATCTTCAGTTACATTTACTACATTCTATCGTGAGATGCGAAATATGATTCAGGCATACAGGTTTAATGGTGCATATCCAAAAGATTACACTTCATATAGTAACCTGGACTTCGGTACGGTAAAAGGTATTACTGCCGAATATGATTTACGCCGAACAGAAAATGTTAGGGTAAGGGCATCATATACACTGCAATTTGCCGATGCGACTGGGTCTTCAACAACAACTGCCGCTGCACTAATAGCAGCAGGGCTGCCTAACTTGAGATCAACTTTCCCGATGCCATGGGATAGGCGACATGCTTTTAATATTGTGATTGATTATCGCTGGGGTAGAGGTAAAAACTACAACGGCCCTAGAATAAACAGAAATAAATCTGGTAAGGCACCTTTGGAACCATTGTCAGATTTTGGTTTTAGTTTAACCATTAATGGTGGATCAGGTACTCCTTACAGCGCGTCCAGAAATGTGCAATCACCTCTATCACCTCAGGCAAACCTATTAAAAGGTACATATGGTGGTTCTAGGAAACCATGGCAATTTCGTCTTGACCTAAGAGTTGATAAGGATTTTTACTTCAAAAGCAAAAAAGGTGCTGGTGGTATTTCATCAGCCTATTTAAATGTTTATCTGCAGGTTTTAAATGTGCTTGACACTAGAAATATTATTAATGTATACAGCTATACTGGTAATGCCAATGATGATGGATATCTAACAGCTCCCGAATGGCAGCGTGAGATCAATAATCAGATAGATCCTACTTCATTTAGACAGATGTATGGCAACTTTGTAGAAAACCCTAATTATTTCAGTACACCACGACAGATCCGTCTTGGATTAATCTTTAATTTTTAGGATTGAAAAAATTTAATTTGAATAAGAAAGAAAAAAATATAATCATCATGAAGAATATTTTACGAGCTTGGATGATCATTTTTGTGTCTCTTTTAACTGTAAGTACCCTTACAGCCAGAGAGGTACAAATGAAGAACACAAAACAAGGAAGTAATCTAAAGCAAACTACTGCTGGTTGTGCTCCGGCATCAGCCTACGATTGGCTTGATATAAATAATGTTCGAGCACGAATAAACACTGGTGGTGATATGTGGTGGGATCTTCCAGGTGGAGTTGGATCAAAGTATTTCATACCAAAAGCTGGATCTGCAACATCGATGTTCTCAGGGTCATTGTGGATTGGAGGTCTTGACATAAATAACCAGCTTAAACTGGCTGCTCAAAGATACCGTCAGGTAGGTATTGATTATTGGACTGGTCCACTAACTATCGATGGTACTGCTTCTGTTGATGAAGCCACTTGTGCTCAATATGACCAGTTCTATAAGATTACGAGAGCAGAGGTTGATGACTTTCTATCACACACAGATCCAGAAGATGGACGCTATGTACCTAGTGAAGATTATAATATCCCTCCATCTATTTTGAACTGGCCTGCCCATGGAGATGTTTCTAAGGGTCAGAGTTATTATCTTGCTCCGTTTTATGATGTTCTTGGTGATGGTGAATATGATCCATATTCTGGTGATTACCCATATTATGATATAAGTAATGACCTATGTAAAACTGAAGTTATTACACCCGAAGAGGAGTTTCAAGGTACTGTCACAGGGTCTATTTTAGCCGACCAGGTTATAAAAGGTGATCAAACCCTATGGTGGGTTTTCAATGATAAAGGTAATATTCATACTGAAACCTCAGGGTCAGCAATTGGTTTGGAGATAAGGGCTCAGGCTTTTGCATTTGCCACAAACGATGTTATAAATAATATGACATTCTATAGCTATGAAGTAATAAATCGTTCAACATTTGAATTAACACAAACTTACTTTTCTCCCTGGGTTGATACCGATTTAGGCTATGCATTTGATGACTTTGTTGGTTGTGATGTTGGTCGTGGATTAGGCTACTGCTATAATGGCAAAGCAATTGATGGAAGTGGTGAAGTTGAAGCATACGGAGAGCAACCTCCAGCAATTGGTGTTGATTTCTTTCAAGGACCGTATATGGATCCTGATGGTTATGATAACCCATCATTTGAAGGCGATAGTGTTGCTGGTCCATCATTTGGAGGAACATGTGAGATTGTAACCCAGGATGGATTTTTAAGAGAGATGACCTATTATACAGAAGGTGCTCTAACGACGCAACCTACAATAGTTAGATCTGCTGCCATCAATGGTGTAAACTTTGGAAATGGTATTGTAGATGATGAACGCTATGGTATGCGCAGATTTGTTTATCACAATAACGGTGGAAACCCAAATCAAAGTGATCCAACTAATGCACCAGAATACTATAATTATCTTAGAGGTATTTGGAAAGATAACACAAAGATGTTATACGGAGGTACTGCATACTTAACTGGTGCTGGAACAGTAGGACCTGAATGTAATTTCATGTTTCCATTTGATAGTGACCCTTGTAATTGGGGTACCAATGGCTTGCCTCCAAATGGAGGGTATAATCAAAATGGATTTTACTGGTCTGAGGAAACTGGTGATAATGGCGGTCCTAACCCACCAGCGGATAGGCGCTTTATGCAATCAGCCGGACCATTTACTCTGGATCCAGGAGCTGTAAACTATATAACAGTAGGTATTCCTTGGGCGAGAGCTCAATCAGGCGGCCCGTGGGCGTCTGTTGAATTATTGAGAGTTGTCGACGACAAGTGTCAGGCATTATTTGATAACTGCTTTAAAGTTATAGATGGCCCAACTGCACCAGATTTATCTTTTGTAGAACTAGACAGAGAATTGGTTGTATATATTTCCAATTCACCAACCTCTAATAATTATTTGGAGAAGTACGAAGAATTTGATCCAAATATTATACAGCCACTACCAGGTAGTGATCCTCCTGTTCCAAGTGATGGTTATTATCGTTTTGAAGGTTATCAAATATTTCAGTTAAAAAATCCTCGAGTTAGTGTTGACAATATTCATGATCCAGATTTAGCACGTTTAGTTGCTCAATTCGATCTTAAGAATGGTGTTACCAAGATTGTAAATTTTGATTATAATGATTATATAGGAGCAACTGTGCCAGTTGTTGAGGTAGACGGTGGTGACAATGGAATAGAACATTCTTTTGTGCTTTCCCAAGATGCTTTTGCAACGGATGATGTAAGACTTGTAAATAATAAACAATATTACTATTTAGCTATTGCTTACGCTTACAATAATTACCTTCCATATGGTGTGGATTACCCTTTCAGTCAAGGACAAACCCATCCATACTTAGCAGGTCGTAAGAATATAAAAACATATCCTGCAATGCCGCACCTCACAGTTAATGGTACTGTGCTTAATAGTGCTTATGGAGACAGCCCAAAAATTATAAGGATTATGGGTAATGGTAATGGTGGTATGAACCTTGATTTCACAGAAGAAACGGTGAATCTAATTTTATCTAAACCACCTGCTGGGCCTGACAATATGTTTGGTTCACCTGATTATCCTATAGCTTATAACCCTGAGTATAAAGTAAATTCTGGACCACTAAATGTGAAGATTATTGATCCATTAAGTGTTCAAAATGCCAATTATATATGGTGGATGGACACAATGTTCAGAGTAAGAATTTATGATATTACTGATGATCCGATTGTGCAAGGTGATACAACCAGCAAACTAGTTGGAAAATGGAAATTACGAAATATGGAAACTGGTGATGTAGTTGAAAGTGATACTACTATACTAAATTCCTATGAGCAATTATTTGTAGATCTTGGGATTTCCATAAACGTTAAGCAACCTTATATGCCAGGACCAATAGAGATAGGAGAAGTTGATGCCGGTGGCTTCAAGCCATTCTTCCAGATTTTATCCAAAAACAATGGGCTAATAGAATCAGAAATTGTTTATTCAGATAGCTCTAACCGATGGCTCAGTGGAGTTAGTGATGTTGACCTTCCTTCGTATCCTTTGGATTGGATACGTTCAGGAACCTATTCAAGTGATGTTAATCCGGGTGCTAATGATTGGAATACATCAGCTACACCCGCTAATCCATGGGATCCAAGTTCAGTATATGAGAAAATTCTTGTGGGTACATGGACACCTTATTGTATGTCTGCGTATGGTAATGATAGAATACCAGGTGAGGTATTGGAAAACCAAAATGCACCAGCATTTAGTAAGATTTCAAAATTAGAGTCACCATTTGAATATGTATCAAGTATAGATATTGTGCTAACTCCTGATAAGGATAAATGGTCACGATGTCCTGTTGTTGAATCTGGTTTTTATGTGGAGTTATCAGAAGGAAATGCAAAAAGACTTTATAAACGTGAGGCTGCATCCGTAGATAAGGATGGTAACTCTGGTGTTATAGGCTCCGGGCCAAGTGATAATCCTAATGACCCTAACTATATTAGTGATAAAGGTATGGGTTGGTTCCCAGGTTATGCAATTAATCTTGAGACGGGAGAAAGACTAAACATGATGTTTGGTGAGGACTCTTATCTTGTTGCTCAAAATGGCCGTGATATGTTATTTAATCCTACCAAAAGAAACCTTGACTTGCCGGATCAAATTTTTGATAACAATATCTGGAGCGGAGTTGGGCAAGGACGTGTACCTGTTATGGGAGGGAAACATTACGTTTATGTTTTTGACCATAGGTATACCCATTTTCAAGATATTTCAGAGTTTAACATGCCTGCATATGATGCTGGAGCAATGGCATCACTTTATTTAGATTCGCTTCCAAAACTTGTTACTCCTTTTGCTGAGAGTTATTTCTATGGCCTAATCATGTATACTGGAATTCCCATGGGAGTGGTTGGAGAAGAATGGCTGGGAAGTGAAGCAAAAATTAGAATCAGACTAAGTAAACCTTATGGAAAAGGATATAGCCATATGCCTCTTGATACTGTTTATCCAGGAATGGATGTAAATAATTACTATCCAATGTATGCGTTCACAATGGAAGGGTTGCAAACGGAATATGATGTGCAAGAGAAATTTGAAACAGACTTGGATGCAATTGCTATAGTTCCAAACCCCTATTATGCTTATTCTGATTACGAATCTAATCCTCTTGATAACAGGGTACGTATTACAAATCTTCCTGAAACCTGTACCATAACAATTTATAATGTTGCTGGTGCAAAGGTTAAACAATTTACAAAAGACTCCCCAGAGACTACTTTAGACTGGGATTTGAAAAACTTTGCTATTGTTCCAATTGCAGGAGGTATTTATTATTTCCATATTAAGTCAAAGGATAGTGAGAGAGTGGTTAAATGGTTCTGTGTAACCAGAATACCTGATCTAAACACATTCTAAAATATAATCTGTCTTTAACGAGAAAATAATTAAGATGAATATGAAAACTCTTTATAGAAATCTGATCGCAATTCTGATCGTAGCGCTTATATTTCCCATAGCAAATACAACTTTTGCAGGAAACAAAGACAGGGCCGGCCAGGCTGGTGCAACGGAATTGCTTATAAACCCTTGGACACGAAGTAGTGGCTGGGCAAGTGCTAATATGTCAAGAGTGAGAGGCCTTGAGGCCATATGGGGAAATATTGCAGGAACAGCATTCACTCCAAAGACACAGTTAATATTTTCAAATACTCAGTGGCTAAAGGGCACTGGAACAAACATCATGTCGTTTGGACTTTCCCAAAAAGTAGGAGATGCTGGAGCATTCAGCCTTGCTGTGATGTCAATGAATTTTGGAGATATTGATATCAGAACAGTTGATAACCCAGATGAGTCACAAGGAACATATCAACCCAGTCTATTAAATATTGCTCTTGCATATTCAAAAGCATTTTCAAATAGTATATATGGTGGATTTGTTTTGAAAATCATTTCCGAATCAATAGCTGATGTTAGCGCTGTTGGTGTTGCTATTGATGCAGGTATTCAATATGTAACAGGTGCAGAGGAACAAATTTCATTTGGTATCGCTTTGAAAAATGTTGGTCCAAAAATGAAATTCTCAGGTGATGGTCTATCCATACGTACAATACTAACAAATCAAGAAACACAATTTACTTTGGAGCAACGATCAATGGAGTTTGAAATGCCAGCACAATTAAATATTGGTGCTGCTTACGACTTTAACTTTGCAAATGATTACAGATTAACTGCAGCAGGGAATTTTGTTTCTAACTCATTTAGTAGAGATCAATTTACAGGCGGATTAGAATTTAGCCTTAAGGAATATGTTCAGCTACGTGGTGGCTATACTTATGAAAAAGGAATGTGGGAAGAAACTACCAATGTAGAAAATATCAATATAAATAATGGGCTTAGCGCGGGGTTAACTGTACAAGTTCCCCTTAACAGAGAAAATGGAAGTTATATAGGCATAGATTATGCATATCGTGAGTCTCACGCATTTAGCGGTAGCCATTCATTTGGCATTATCTTTAATTTCTAAGATCTAGTTACTGTAAAAATTTTCTTATTATTTTTGCAGTTTGTTAAAGACCCTTAATTCTAGTTTAAGGGTCTTTTATTATATAAATAATTACACCTAAAGACGTTATTAATATGTCTGAAACAAAATATTTTACAATAGAAGGACTTAAAAAACTACGTAAGGAAATAGAATACCTAACCAGCGTAGAACGTCCTAAAATTTCTCAGCAAATAAGTGAAGCTAGAGATAAAGGAGATCTTTCTGAGAATGCAGAATATGATGCTGCAAAGGATGCTCAAGGTCTACTGGAATTAAAAATATCAAAACTTCAGGAGAGACTGCGTACTGGTAGGTTGCTTGATGAATCAAAACTTGATGATGATAAGGCTTACATCCTTTCAACGGTTACAATTAAGAATACCAAAAATAATACTACCATGAAGTATACTCTGGTGCCAGAGGAAGAGTCTAATCTTAAGGAAGGTAAAATATCAGTGGAATCTCCCATTGCAAAAGGCCTATTGGGAAAACAAGTTGGTGATACTGCTGAAATAACAGTTCCTGCAGGTACCATGACATTTGAGATAATTGACATTTCTAGATAAATTATTTAATTATGGCATCTATATTTTCAAAAATTGTTACAGGAGATATACCATCGTATAAAATAGCTGAGGATGAAAATTATTATGCCTTTTTAGATATAAATCCTCTTGCAAAAGGACACACTCTTGTTATTCCAAAAATGGAAACAGATTATATTTTTGACATAGAAGATGAACAATTGGGAGGATTACTGGTTTTTGCTAAAAAAGTAGGTAAGGCCATTGAATCAGTTATTAGCTGTAAAAGGATAGGTGTAACTGTAATTGGTCTTGAGGTGCCCCATGCACACATTCATTTAATTCCATTAAATACTCTTTATGACATGGATTTTAAACAACCAAAGTTGAGTTTTACCAATGATGAATTAGCACAAACTGCTGAAAAAATAAGAGAAGCATTTGATACTATTATTCTCTAATACGCCCTTGAATTAATTCCTTCGATATAATTTATAAATGACTGGTTGACAACCTTGTTGCCTCCTGGCGTTGGGTAGTTACCTGTAAAATACCAATCTCCAGTATGATTTGGAATAGCGATGTGCAAGTTCTCAATACTTTGGTAGATAACTTTTACATCTGCTTCTACGCCTTTAGCTTTAACAAGTTGCCCAACTTTTTCTGAAATTTGACTTGCCGTGAATGGCTTATATATATCTTTTACAAAATTTGTAATTTCTTCCATTGGAAGATTCTCCTGAGCCTTCGAGTTATTATAAACGTCATTAATTATGTGGTCTTGTTTTGTTTCCTTTAGGAGTTCTATTGCCGCATTAAATGCAACGAAATCACTAAGTTTTGCCATATCAATACCGTAACAATCTGGATATCGTATTTGAGGAGCAGAAGATGCAATAATTATTTTTTTGGGATGTAACCTATCTAAAATTTGAATAATACTCTGTTTTAAGGTTGTTCCCCTTACTATCGAATCATCAAGAACTACCAAGGTATCTACTCCATTTTTAACTACACCATAGGTAACATCATAAACATGGCCAACAAGATCATTTCTTTGATTGTCTTCGGTGATAAAAGTTCTTAGCTTGGCGTCTTTAACAGCAATGGATTCCGTTCGTGGATTTGAATTAAAAAATGCATTAAGCATCTCAGCAGATATATTGTCCTTATTTTTCAGTATTTTCTCTTTTATCATTTCTGCAGAAAACAAATGAATCTTATCCATCATTCCCTGGAAAGCTACAGATGCAGTATTTGGAATATAAGAGAAAACAGTATTTTTTAAATCATAATTAATCTCTTCTAAAATATTAGGAGTAAGAAGTGCACCAAGCGCTTTCCTTTCCTTATATATATCTTTATCGGTACCTCGAGAAAAGTAAATACGCTCGAAAGAACATGCCTTTACAAGCTTTTTTTCCATGAACCTGGATGTGTTAATACTACCGTCTTTTTTAATTATTAGAGCGTGTCCAGGTGGAACTTCTTTGATGTCTTTAAAACTTGTGTCAAATGCAGTTTGAATAACAGGCCTTTCGGATGCTGCAACTATAACTTCATCATCAGCATAATAGAAAGCAGGCCTTATCCCATTAGGATCTCGCATAATAAAAGCATCTCCGTGACCAACAAGCCCTCCTATTACATATCCTCCATCCCATCGCTTGGCGGAATCACTTAAAACTGTCTGTAAATCTATATTATCAACTATATGATTAGTAATCTCCTTTTTACTCAAGCCTTTTTGCTTATAGTCAGAATATAGTTTTTGATTTTCTTCATCTAAGAAATGACCAATTTTTTCCAAAACAGTTATTGTGTCAGACGTTTCAACTGGATACTGACCTAAGTCAACCAACTGCTTAAATAATTCCGAGGTATTTGTCATATTAAAATTACCTGCAAGAACAAGATTACGTGTTTTCCAGTTGTTTGCGCGCACTAATGGATGAAGATGGCTAATATTATTCCCGCCAAAGGTGCCATATCTTAGATGACCTAGGAATAACTCTCCAGTAAACTCAACATTTTCTTTCAACCAATTTACATCTGATAATCTTTGTGGATTTCCCTCTGTGAGCTTATTAATATTATCATAGGCTCTGTTAAAAAGATCTTTAATTGGTGTAGGTTTATTCGATCTGATTCTACTTATGTATTTTTTACCAGGCTCAAGATCAATTTTTACTTCAGCAATGCCTGCGCCATCTTGACCCCGGTTATGTTGTTTTTGCATAAGCAAATGCAGCTTTTGTAATCCATAAACTGAAGTGCCATATTTTGAAAGGTAATACTCCAGAGGCTTTCGTAACCTTATTAATGCAATGCCGCATTCGTGATTAATACTATCGCTCATTTTTCAGATCAGAATAGTTATATTTGTGTGGCAAAAGTACGAAAAAGATGATTCATATCAGGTTGTCAAATGAAGCTGATGTTCAGCATATTGTAACATTCCAAATAGAGATGGCCAAGGAAACAGAGGGAGTTGAACTTATTCCAGAGGTTATTAAGAAAGGAGTATTGGCGGTATACAGAGATCCTGCCAAGGGGAAATATATTGTTGCTATGGATAATGAAAGAGTTGTTGGTTCATTAATGCTAACTCCAGAGTGGAGCGACTGGCGTAACTGCTGGGTAATGTGGATACAATCGGTATATATATTACCTGAATTTAGAGAAATAGGAGTATTTAAATCTATGTATAATTATGTTCTTGAAAATGTTGCTATGAGCGATGATGTTTCTGGTCTAAGGTTATACGTGGATAGAACAAATTTGAAAGCAATTCAAGTTTATAAAAAAATGGGAATGGATGGGAATCATTATCAATTATTTGAATGGATGAAACAAAAATCAGAATAAAGAACATGAATAAACATTTAAAAGACGCTAAGATGACATATTGGGAACATTGGCTTACTGCTACATCAAGTGGGTTGGCATTGCTGATACACGCTTGGTTTCCATGTATATTAAAGGATTATGCAAGTAATAAGATTTCTAAAAAATGAATGTATTTAAAATAAGTTTAAGCCTATTATTGACATTATTGTGCACATCTGTAATGACACAAACGGCAGATAAAAGTGATTGGAAAGCTGGGTACCCGGAGGGATGCACAACCATAACTGTTGGGTCTCTTGCCAGTTTTGACGGCTCTGTAATGACATCTCATACCGATGATAGTCATAGAACAAGAAGCTGGATCGATATTGTGCCCCCTAAAACTCATAAGAAGGGAGCAGATGTCTTAATGTACAAACGCATAAAGAATGATTCTATGGCAATGCCTGCTTATGGGCACCAAGAAGTTGGAAAAATACCTCAGATAAGATTTACCAATGGATATATTAACACCGCATATCCTAGCCTAAACGATAAGCAACTTGGTATCGGTGAGTCAACATTTGGTGGAAGAGATGAGCTACAGAGTGATTCTGGCATAATTGATTGTCAGAGGTTATGTTTACTCATGCTTGAAAGGCAATCTACAGCCAGAGGTGCCATAAAAATGGCTGGTGAGTTATTGGCTAAATATGGTTGGAATGATTATGGAGAAGTCCTTACCATAGCAGATAAAAATGAAGTATGGCATATGGAAATTGTAGGCCCTGGCAAAGGAAAGGTTGGTTCTGTATGGGCTGCCCAACGGGTACCTAATGATCATATAAGTGTTAATGCAAACGCAAGTACAATTAAGGAAATAAATCTCGACAACAAGGATTATTTCATGGCTTCGGATAATGTATATGAGGTTGCAAAAGAAAATGGATGGTGGAATTCAGATAAACAAGAGTTTAAGTTTTGCTATGCTTATGCACCAAATAGCAGAACTTCCTTTGCATCTCGCAGAAGAGAATGGCGTGTGTTTAATTTGTTGGCACCATCCTTAAAACTTGATCCAAATGATAAGGATTATCCTTTTTCTGTTAAACCAGATACTTTGGTTACTCTTGAAGCACTAATAGATGTTTTTAGAGATTATTATGAGGGTACTCCATTTGATATGACTAAAAATATTAAGGTTACTGATAAGGATGGCAAATCCATAATATCACCTCTGGCAAGTCCTCATATGCCGTATGATGCAAATGATTTATATGGAGTAAATGGAGGTTGGAATGAATTGGGAGAGAGAACCATTGCTAGGTGGTATACAATGTATGCCACAATAATTCAATTGAGAAACTGGCTTCCTGATGAGATTGGTGGAGTTGAATGGCTTGCCATGGATAATGTTGCTACGTCAATTTATGTACCAATATATGGATGTGTAACGGATTTGCCCAGTCAATATAAAACTCCCGGTCGTATTAATGGATATAGCCTTGAATCGGCCTGGTGGATATTTAATCGGCTTGGAACTCTCACCTCTCAACGATGGGGAGATATGCGTCATGATGTTGATGCTGTTTGGATACCAATGCAGAAACAATTAATTGATGAGCAAAAAGATGTTGATCAACAAGCTCTGGAGTTATATCATAGAAATAAGAAAAGTGCCATAGAGTTTCTAAATGAGTACTCCAATGAAGAAGGTGAAAAAGTCATGAAAGAAGCCATCAAACTTGGTGATTTTCTTTGGACAAAATATGATGAAAAATTCTAAGAAATCAACTCTATATTGGGGTCTTAAGTTTTGAGGCAGTTTGTTCCATAACTTCTTTTGCTGCTTTTTCAGTTCCAAGTATAATTGAGAACCACCTTGTTGATTCTTTTTGTTCAAGTACATTTTTTACTACCATTGTAAGAGGCACTGAAAGGAACATTCCAACTGTTCCTAATACATATCCCCAGAAGATTAATGATATAAAAACAACAAGAGTACTCAATCCCATACCCTTACCCATAATTGGGGGTTGTACCACATTGCCTATTATCATATTTATTGCCGCATAAGCTCCCATTGTCCATAGAGCACCACCAAGTCCCAATTGAATCATGGCAAATAATATTGCAGGAAAACTTGCCAAAATGGAACCAATATTGGGTATAAAATTAAATATAAAAGCAATTAAAGCCCATAGTATGGCATACTCAACGCCAATAAGCATTAGTGATATATATATTAGAAGTCCGGTAATGAAGCTGATAATTGTCATTAAACCAAGGTAGTGTCTTATACTTTGATCTATTCTCTTAATATAACTCATAGACCCACCTGAAATATTTGTAATGGCGGTAACCTTAATGTTAAAACTATTTATTTCCAATAACATAAATATGATTATAAAGGTTATTAGGAAGGTATTACTCATAAGTCCTCCCAAAGCTCCTAAAAATGATGCACTTGCATTCATTATGCTATTTGGGCTAATGGATTGTTCTAGCTTCTCCAAGGAAACATTCATTCCTAAACCACGTAAGGTGTCAAAAAGGGATGACATAATATCATTGAGTCTGTGAGCATAGACTGAACTGTCTTCTGAAAATTGTATGACTGATCTTCCAATTACTTCTCCAAATCCGAAGAGAATCCCAAGAACTAAAATTAGAACGATAAAAATAGCCATGCCCCCCGGCACTCTCTTGCCTTTAAGCCATTTAATAGGCTGAGCGCAAACAATAGTTATAAATAGTGCCAATAAAATGGGTGTAACTATAGACGCAGAATACTTTACTATAGCTATAATAATAAGGTATGCAGCAACTACAACTGCCTTGCTGGAGGGCTGCTTTAAAATCTTATTTTCCATATCACTACCTTTAAATGTTCCTTGGGCCAATTTTTTTGACTAAAGTATAAATTTTTTAAACAGTATCATATATAAATGCAAGGGTTCTGACAGTAGTTATGTAATAAATAAAAATCGCATGGATGTTTAATTAACTATGTAAATTAAACAAGAAAACTAAGTGTGTAATTATTTTATCTCACTTCCATTTTGAACATCATCAACGGGCGATACAAAGCACAATTTTCCATCCGTATCTTCGGCCATTAATATCATCCCTTGAGATTCTACACCTCTTAGTTTTCGTGGTGCAAGGTTTACAAGTATACTTACTTTCTTTCCAACTATTTTTTCAGCATCATAATATTCGGCAATACCAGAAACAACAGTTCTTTTATCAATTCCAGTGTCAACAACTAATTTAAGTAGCTTTTTTGTTTTGGCCACTTTTTCGGCCTCTAGGATTGTTCCTGTGCGAATATCCATTTTCATAAAATCATCAAATTCTATTTCAGATTTTGCTGGGTTTGCTGATAATTGTTCTTGGGCATCTAATTTTGTATCCATAAGTTTTTGTACTTGTTGTTCAATAGTACTATCTTCAATTCTTTCAAATAGAAGTTCTGGTTTATTTATTTTATGACCTGCTTTTAATATATCTGCGGAACCAGCTTCTTTCCATTTATACTCTTTAATATTTAACAGATTAGATAATTTTTTTGATGTAAATGGCAGAAATGGCTCAGATAGAATAGCCAGATTAGTCACTATTTGAAGGGAAACAACCATTATTTCCTTAACTTTTTTAGGATCTGACTTTGCAAGTTTCCAAGGTTCCATATCCGTAAGATATTTATTACCTAATCTTGCTAGATTCATTAGCTCGTTCAAAGCTTCACGGAAACGGTACCTTTCAATACTTGAACCTATCAATTGAGGAAATTTGGCTATTTCATCCAGTGTCTCCTTTGAAATATTCCCAAAATCAGAACAGTCAGGAACGATTCCATTATAATATTTTTGTGTGAGTACAAGTGTTCTATTAACAAAATTACCAAACACAGCAAGTAGCTCATTATTATTTCTTGCCTGGAAATCCTTCCAAGTAAAATCGTTATCCTTAGTTTCGGGAGCATTTGCTGTTAGAACATATCTCAAAACATCCTGTTTTCCTGGAAAATCCTCTAAATATTCATGCAGCCATACTGCCCAATTTCGAGATGTTGAAATCTTATTATTTTCTAAGTTCAGAAATTCATTGGCTGGAACATTCTCAGGAAGGATAAAACTACCCTCAGCTTTTAGCATGGCAGGAAATATAATGCAATGAAATACAATATTATCCTTGCCGATGAAATGTAACATCTTGCTTTCCTTATCTTTCCAGTATGGCTTCCAATCTTTTCCAGTTTTTTCAGACCATTCTTTTGCGGCAGAAATATATCCTATTGGAGCATCAAACCATACATATAATACCTTCCCTTCAGCATCCTTAACCGGTACTTTTACTCCCCAATCTAAATCTCTGGTAACTGCTCGTGGTTTTAGGCCTTGGTCAATCCATGATTTAACCTGACCATATACATTTGGCTTCCAGTCATTCTTATGTCCTTTTATAATCCATTCTGATAACCATTCTTCATAGTTATCAAGAGGTAAATACCAATGCTTTGTTTCCTTCAAAACAGGTATATTTCCACTTAAAGCAGATTTGGGATTTATTAGTTCAAGAGGACTAAGTGATGTTCCACAATTTTCACATTGATCTCCATATGCATTTTCATTTCCACAATGTGGACAAGTTCCTGTTATATATCTATCAGCAAGAAACTGTTTGTTTTCCTCATCGTAATATTGTTCGTTTGTCTTTTCAATGAATTTCCCATCATCATATAGCTTTTTAAAAAATTCGGATGCAGTTTTATGATGTATTGGATTAGATGTCCGTGAATACACGTCAAATGATATACCAAATTCTTCAAAAGATTTTTTAATAATGTTGTGATACTTATCTACGATATCCTGAGGGCTAACTCCGAGTTGCCTTGCTTTAATGGTAATTGGTACACCATGTTCATCAGAGCCACCAATAAACAGAACATCCATATCATTCATTCTCAAATATCTGGCATAAATATCCGCAGGCACATACACTCCGGCAAGATGACCTATATGAATAGGTCCATTTGCATATGGTAATGCTGAAGTAATGGTATATCTTTTGAAATCTGTCATTCTAGTAATATTAACTTCTTATTTTACTGGGGTTTTGATTATTAATTCCCAAAAAACAGTAATTTCGACAAAGGTAACTAATAAGTTCAAAATGAAGAGTCCGAAATTTCTTAAAAGAGGCGATCAGATAGGTATTGTTGCTTCGGCAAGAAGTATCTCAAATAGTGAAATAGCGGATGCGGTTAAAAAAATTAAATCCAACGGTTTTGAACCTGTGTTTAACAAAAATTTATTTTGTGTCAATAATCAATTTGCGGGTGACGACAATCACAGAGCTGCCGAGTTACAAGATATGTTGGATAATGAACGGATTAGGGCTATTTTTTTTGCAAGAGGCGGTTATGGAAGCATAAGAATAGTTGACAAATTAGATTTTACACAATTTTGCAAGAATCCCAAATGGCTTGTTGGATATAGTGATATTTCGGTATTCCTGAATCATGTCCCTAATGTTTATGATGTTGTTACTTTGCATGGAACTATGCCAATCAACTATCCTTCTAATACACAGGCATCCATAAATGAAATGTTCAAGATATTAAAAGGTGAAAAAACCACAATTAAATTTAATAATCATCCGTTGAGTAGACCTGGTAATTTAACTGGAGAAATTGTTGGTGGAAACCTTTCGGTTTTATATAGCATGCTTGGAAGTCTATCATTTCCATTAACCGATGGTAAAATTCTTTTCATAGAAGATGTAGATGAATACCTTTATCACATAGATAGAATGATGATGGGATTAAAAAGAGCTGGAGTATTTGATGGCTTAAAAGGTATGATAGTAGGAGCAATGACTAATATGAATGATAATTTAGTACCCTTCGGTAGTACAGCATATGATATTATTAGTAGTGTAACAGACGAATTTGATTTTCCTCTTTATTTTGGCTTACCTGTGGGTCATATTGACAATAATCTACCTTTGTGCTTTGGAAAAAAAGCAATAATATATGCTGAAGATAAAAACCTTGTTTTATCTTATTGTTAAAGCGAGATAAATGATAAGCGATCCGTTTGAAGTTGCATTTAATGATTATTTAGGAGGAAGAAATGATGCCAGCATTCTTGTGCACTGCAATAAGGGTGATGATGAACTTATTCCAATTTCATATTTTTTTAGGTCTTTTAACCAAATGCCTCAAATAGAGCAGGTAGCATTGAAATTTTGCGAAGGTAAGGTATTGGACATCGGCGCAGGGTCGGGTTCACACTCATTAATACTTAAGGAAAGAGGAATTGATGTTACATCTCTTGATATTAAGCCAGGGTTTGTCAAAATCATGCAGGAAAGAGGGCTTAATAATACTATCCAATCTGATATCTTAAATTATAAACACGGTGGTTATGATACCCTTCTTATGTTAATGAATGGGATTGGCTTCACAAAAAATTTCAAAGGGCTTTCTGCTTTCCTAAAGCAAGCAAAGGGACTTCTAAACAAAGGAGGACAATTGATATTTGATTCCTCAGATCTTTTATATCTATATCAAAATGATGATGGTTCTTATCTCATAAATTTGAATGATAATTATTATGGTGAAGTGGAATATGTTGTTGAATACAATGGTTTAAAGGGAGAGCCATTTGAATGGCTATACATTGATTTTGGTAATCTATCATTAATAGCTGAAGAATCAGGATTTAAATGTGAGTTACTAATGGAAGATGATCATTATAATTATCTAGCTAGACTATTCTGATATTTGTATTGAGACAGTTATCATAAGGGATAAGCAGTAAATTTCATAAGTCACCTAAACCTTTCCACAACCTTTTAGATATCTTTGAATAAGTTTTGGAAGGGAGAACTGTTAATAATGTGCCAATAACAAAAATGACTATAAAAAGACCAATTAGTAGCTCACTCATATAATTATACGTTAGTGCACAAATTTATTAAAACTAATTTTATAAATAATTTCTTGTTTCATTAAATTGTAAAAGGTTACTCAGCAACCAATACTATCAAATTCATAAATTCTTGTTGTTCTCATTTCTACCCCTGTTAAAGGATTTGTAAAGTTATGGACAACTTTGTATGTGGAGTCATTTATTTTATCTAAACTTTCAACATAACTTTCTTCATGTTGTAATATAAAGGTATCAAAATCAACCTGTTTGTAAATCTTTTTTTCTACTTGTGAATGACTATATTTATTGCTTTCGCTACAGGAACCTAAAGTGATAGCAATAATTAGTGTTAATAATATTAATCTAGGTTTCATACTATTAGATTTAAGTAGTGACACCACAAATTTATTAAAACTTATATTATAAAATATTACCAGTCAACTACAAGCTTAATGTTGACGCTAAGAACAATTATTCTTATCCCAGTTTTTTTGCTGAGCCATTAAAAATGATTTGAACTTCTTAGGGGGTTCAATTGAGAAAAGAATCAATTCACCTGTTTTGGGATGCGACAATTCAATGTCAGTGGCTGAAAGAAATAGTCCTTTTCCTTTTAAAATAGGGCCATTTCCGTACTTTTTATCACCAACCACAGGATGTCCTATGTTTGACATATGTATTCGTAATTGGTGCCTCCTTCCACTGTGAGGATAGAGGCTTGCCTCGGTAATCCATTCTGTCTTTAATGATCTTGAGTAATTAATTACTTCGTATTTAGTTAGAGCATTTTGATTGGATATGGCAGTATTTATTGAACCTTTTTTCGTTAACCGTCCGGCCAACAGAGCTCGGTATTTTTTTCTAATTGTTCTGTTTTCAAATTGTTTACCAATATTACTTAAGGCACTTTGGGTTTTTGCAACAATCAATAAACCCGATGTTGGATAGTCAAGACGATGAACTGGCCGTGCCCATTTTAAAGCGTCTATCTCTTTGGATATTTTTATGTTAGCAACAAGAGCATTTTGGATAGTAAAATATTTGTTCCCACTAACTTCTATACCTGCTGGCTTATTAATAACGGCGATATGCTCATCTTGAAAAATAATATCGAGTTTATAATCTAGTGGTTTTGGAGGGTTTTCTTCCTTATCAATTAGCTTTACAATCATACCTGCAGATAGTCTATCGCCTGATTTCGCATTCTTATCATCTATTAATATCAATCCCTTTTTAATGGATTTTTTCAAAGAACTTTTAGTTGGGATTGTCTTGAATACTTCCAATGCACAGTCAATAAGTCTAATATTTGACATTTCCTCAGTTACTATATAAGTTTCAATCACGATCAATGGGGATCAACTTTTTTGTTTTCTTTTTTTTGAAAAAAAGCTGGAAATTATATTTGAACAATCTTTCTCAAGCAGCCCTCCAGAAATTTTTGTTTTGGGATGTAGAATTGTTTTTGATATTTTTTGGAACCCTTTTTTATCGTCTTGGGCACCATATTTTATCTCAGATATTTGAGTCCAGGCTGAAGCTCCAGCACACATAAAACATGGCTCTAGGGTAACATACAGTGTGCAATCATGAAGATATTTACCACCTATAAAGTCTGCAGCAGCTGTAAATGCCTGCATTTCTGCATGAGCGGTAACATCATTCAATGTTTCTGTAAGATTATGTGCTCTAGCAATTATTTTTTTGTCATGAACAATTACTGCCCCCACTGGTACTTCATCTTTTTCGAATGCTAGCTGTGCCTCCTGAAGTGCCATTTTCATGAAATATTCATCATTTAGTATTTCAATTGCCATAATTTAATTAGGTGTTTTTATGTTCGGGCTTTTTAATGAATAACATTCCCGCAAGTAGTATTATTGTTTCTATTATTATTGATGGAACAAACGATGATTTAGCATTAAAAATTTCAGGGTGAAGTATCCCAATAATAAAGAAAACTAGATTAACGACAAAAGCAAATAGCAAGCTTATTAATACAATCTTTCTATAAAGGAAAGGATTTTTTGCCAACAAGGCAAATAGTGTAACTGGCGCAAATATTGTAATTGTGGATATACCTACGATCAATAGATCAACTATATTAGGAAATACCAGTGCCATAAATAATGCTGTAATACCGAAAACAAAGGTGGCAATACGAATCATTTTATAGGCTTTATCTTTACTTACTGGTTTTGTTTTACGCCAACCAACAAAATCTTTTACTGCTGATATGGATATAATATTTAGGAAGCTATCACCCGAAGACATTAATGCGGATAACAATCCAACAATTGCAAATGACATTAAAAACCCGTCACTGTGTCTTTCTATGAAAATATAAGCAACACCTGCCGTTTGATCCGGAGTAATTTCGTAATCAATTACTAGCCTTACCGCCATGCCAACCAATGGAAAAATTATATAAAAAGGTAACATTCCCAATCCAGACCATAGACTTACTTTTTTTGCAACCGTGCTATTTTTTGCAGCAAGAATTCTCTGCCAAATATCCATTCTGGCAATTACAGACCAGGATAAAAAAATTGGAGTTCCCACAAGAAAAACTATGCCAAGTTGTGTTCCATTGAGCATCTCTCTTGGCAACTCGTTTAATTTTGAAAACATTTCAGTATCGGTAATTATTCCTGGTATAAATATTAGAATCATCATAATAACAATGGCAATAAACTGTATTGTATCTGTTATTATAACACCTGATAATCCTGCAATTGCAGTATATGCAATGATAATTATTGCTGATATTATAGCGGCAGGGGTATATCCAATTTCAAAGGTAAACTTAAGTAAACTTGCCATTGCTACAAATTGTGCTGCAAGAATGAAGAAAAAAATAAATATGTTTACACCACTTACTGTTGCTGAAAATATTTTAGAAAATGTCTTTTCATTTTCGGCAGTATAAATATGATTGAGGAAATGAGGATAACTGTAAATATTATTCTTTGCTCCAAGATCACGAATTTTACCAGCATACTTCCACATAATAAGGAACCCAATTACATATGCAATTCCAATTGCAACAGCAGCGAAGCCAGATTCATATCCCAAAGCCATTAGCCCAATGGATGTGCCTCCACCAACAAATGTTGCAAGAACTGTAAATACAAGAGGCAGTGTTCTTGTGTTACGATTATTAACAAGATACTGATCTAGATCAGAAGTTTTTATATGACGCAGTGAAAGGATAACTATGAGCGCTAGAAACAATACAATCCAAAAAATTAGCCAGCCCATAATAAATAGGTATTAATTAGTGCGGAGTTTTTTGCCATTACCCATCAAATCTGATTTTAACATACTCATTAATATCTGTAAGAGATGAAAGTTGCTGTGATGCATTTCCAGATCTTACATAAAATTTTTCAATTTCATTACCTTGTTTATTTCTTGTTTTTAGAAATATTGGATTTTTAGATGCTTTTATCTGAATTATACATATGATCTTATCATTTATTTTGGGGAAGCTTATTTTCAAATTATCGTTTGAAAAAGCTATCCCATATTGGTTAACAATTAATTTTCTTAGGTGTAGTTCAAAATAATCAGCATCATTTTTTTTAAGACTATTAAAGTCATTGTCAAGTCCAATTATTTCCAATTCATCATTAACACCAATAAATAAGTTTCCCCCTTTTGCATTTGCGAAAGCACATATACTTTTCATAATTACCTCTTCCAGAATTTTGTTAGACTTACTCTCTCTATAATCCCATCTTAGAGAAGATTTAAATTCGACATATTCAGTTTCGCCTCCTTTAATCATTGTTTTAACATCTGCAATGTCAAGATTCATTGGAAATAATTTATCACCTTTCAATCTTGGTTTTCTCAAAAAGAAAAAAAGTGCAACTAGAGACATAATTGCAAATGTGATGGATAAATATAGGTATATACGCTCTTTATTGCGTTCTGTAATGGCGAGGTCATGGGCAGATATTGTAACAGAAAAACCTTTAATTCCAATCATTGAGGGTACATTTACTATTCTTGTCCAGTATATGCTATTATTTTTTTCGAAGGAATATGAGTGTGGTAGAAGTTCTTCACTACTACTCCATTTGTTTATTAGTTTTTTTACGTTTAAATCAATATCCATATGGAATTTAATGTTTGAGCTATCATTGTTAACTAGCGGTGTGATGATATTATTGTCGGTAGTTATTATTGAAATAAGAGGATTTTCGAACCTCATAACATCAGCAAATTTATTTTTAAGTTCAGGAGTGTAATAAATCAAGCCAGCTATAATTTCCTCTCCCGTTATCTTTTTTGACTTAAATATAATACTAATGGTATTCTTGGATTCAGGTATGGTATGATCTGACGCCACCCATACATAATTGGAATTATCTAAAGCACTTTTGATTGAATCAATATTGTTATTACTAGGAAATGCGGTATAGATGTCTGTCCATTCACTTTTTACTTCAAGTTTGTTGTTTAATCTTTGCCAGTTGGATGTACTATCAGATAGGTTTCCATCGTAGGAAACAGCCCACGATGAGTTATCTTTAAAAATCAAATAGCTAAATGAATCATTCGATAAAGCAATTCCTGTGAGGAATGATTCGGAATTTATAACTTTAGTGATGTGTGGGGTGAGATTTTCTTCGATTAAAAAGGCCTCATCTTTTAGATCTTTATTAAAAGTATTAATGGTTTTATCAATTGTTGAAAGAAAATCCTGAAAGCTTGACTTAAATGTATCCGTTGTGGTTGTAATTATCTCATCTGCAAAACTATCTTCTTGATTCTTTATAATAAAAATCATAAAAAGAACAATTGAGATTATTGGCAAAGCAATAATAAATAAGCTTTTTTTGCGCATAATTTAAGGGTAAACCATTTTTATCAAAAATATGATTTTTATTTACTTAAGGGATTCAAGTTAGTGAATCTATATTTCGTTTTAATCCTTTATATCGAGTTCGATTCACCGCAGATCCTTTGAATAATTTATTGAACTCAACCTTTTCAAGAATTTTCCATTTTTCTTTTGTCATAGCCTTTAAGTCGCTACTTGGATTAAAAAGGGGTTCATTATGCTGGGTGGAAAACCGATTCCATGGGCATACATCCTGGCAGATATCACATCCAAACATCCAATTTTTTGCCTTTTGTTTAAATTTCGTATCCAAATCTCCACGGTATTCAATTGTTAGATATGAGATGCATTTTTTTGAATCCACATTAAATTCTGTAATTGCTTGTGTAGGACAGGCATCGATACATTTGGTGCAGTTGCCGCAAAAGTCTTTAGTTATCTCTGTATCCGAATAATTTAACTCAAGCTCTGTTATAATATTACCTATGAAAAAGAATGAACCTCCTTTTTTATTTATTAGCATGGTGTTTTTGCCAACGAATCCTAAACCGCTTTTTCTTGCCCATGCTCTATCCATTACGGGTGCTGAATCAACAAAAACACGTGTGTTATATTTTCCTGCTTTAGTTTCAATTATTTTAACAAGAGTATTTAACTTTTCTTTCATTACATAATGATAATCTGTACCATATGCATATTTAGATATTTTAAAATTGTCTTTTTCAGGAAGTTTATCATTAGGAAAATAATTATACAAAACAGTAATAACTGATTTGGAATTTTCAACAAGCAATTTTGGGTTATATCTTTTATCCTTGTTTCTATCAAGGTAACTCATTTCTCCGTTTCCCTTCTCTGACAGCCACTTCTCCATCCGTTCTTTGTCACCGGTAAGCTCTTGAGCTTTTGAAATACCACAATCAAAAAAACCTAATTTTTTAGCCTCATCTATGATGAATTCGTTTAATTGGTCTTGTATCAATTTTTGTAGAGGCAACTTATTAGATTACTATCGATTACACATTGCAATGCTTGGAAGTTCTAGAATAATTCTCTTTGATCGCGTTTCTTTATTTTGCCAAGATGTTCATATGCTCTTTGGGTAACTTCTCTTCCGCGAGGTGTTCTCATAATAAAACCTTCCTGGATTAGGAATGGTTCATACACTTCTTCTATGGTATCTCTCTCTTCACCACAGGCAGTGGCAATTGTGGTTATACCAACGGGTCCTCCTTTGAATTTATCGATTATTGTTGTCAAGATTCTATTGTCCATCTCATCAAGGCCATTTTTATCAACATTTAATGCTTTAAGCGCATGTTGGGATATATCGACATCAATATTACCATCTCCAACAATTTGAGCAAAATCTCGTACTCTTCTTAAGAGTAGGTTGGCGATTCTTGGCGTCCCTCTGCTTCTTCCGGCTATTTCCTTGGCGGCATTCTCTTTTATACTAACATCAAGTATTGAGGAACTTCTTTTTACTATTGATGATAGAGTGCCTTTATTGTAATACTCCAATCTTGACGTAATTCCAAATCTAGATCTCAACGGCGCAGTAAGTAAACCCGAACGTGTTGTTGCTCCAATTAGAGTAAAGGGATTAATGGTTATTTGAACGGATCTCGCATTGGGACCTGTTTCGATCATAATATCAATTTTGAAGTCTTCCATTGCAGAATAAAGATACTCTTCTACGACTGGGCTTAAACGATGAATCTCATCAATAAAAAGTACATCATTTTCACTCAAATTGGTAAGTAAACCTGCAAGGTCTCCTGGCTTGTCAAGTACAGGCCCCGATGTTGTAATTATATTAACACCTAGTTCATTCGAAATTATGTGAGATAAAGTTGTTTTTCCAAGCCCTGGAGGACCATGTAAAAGAACATGATCCAAAGCATCGCCCCTTTGTTTAGCAGCCTCCACAAAGATTTTAAGATTTTCAACAACACTTGGCTGGCCAGTAAAATGATCAAAGTGACCAGGACGAAGTGACTTTTCTATTTCTCTCTCGTCATTGGTTAGGTCTGATCCACTGGCATCAAGGTTTTCATTCATCTATCACTATATTTATCACAAAAGTAGGGGAAATTAGCTTAAACACCCAAATATAATTTGTCCATGAATGATATACCATAATTTTTTGATTTAAAAACCTTGAAAATTGGCATATATTTGTTATATTAGCACCAATGGAGTATAGAACTTGATGACCTTGTGGATTGTATATATAAACATCATAAATGGAGTATTGTGCAGCTACTGCAAATAATTTTTTGAGATAATATGTACTACAATTTATTAATAAATAAACCACATAAATATTTAGTGTACGATAGATAAATCAGTATAAAATTAATGAGAAGTATATTTTTAGCCATAGCAGCAATATTACTTACAGTTACCGTAGCGTTAGCACAGAGCCCATCAAATGGACATTCTATTGTTATAAGTGATGGTCGTGTTGATTCCTTACTTCAGCTACATATTAACCACAATGAATCCTTTCCTACTTTTCCAGGTTATCGAGTACAAATTTTAATGGCATCAGGGAATGATGCTTTGGATGTTATAGATCAAGTAAAAGCTAAGTTTGAAAAAAAATACCCCGATATAAATCTATATTTAACATTTGGTGAGCCTAACTACAGATTAAGGGCCGGTGATTTTAGGACCCGATTGGAAGCTGAGAATTTCCTTCAGAAAATACAGAGAAAATATCCCGGAGCATGGGTAACGCAGGATAATATAAATTTTCCTGAGATGTAATAACTTAAAAACTATAGCTATGAGTAAAGTAATCCTTGTGGGCGTCGATTTTTCAGACTGTTCAATAAATGCCCTTGAACATGCAATTACCATTGCCAGGAGAGCTAAAACCGGAATCGCAATGGTTTGGATAAATCATCTTGATTATTCCAAGGAAATTTTTTCAATAGAACCAAAGAACCTTGAAAATGAAGTATCAAGGCGGTTTGAGGAACTTACTAAAAAATACAAGTTTCAAATAAAAGAAAGTAATATCAAGTATTACATTCGAAAGGGGAAAGTATATAAGGAGGTTTGTAAGTTAGCCAAAGATCTAGAGGCTTTTATGGTTGTAATAGGAACACATGGTTCTTCTGGATTTGAAGAATTCTGGATAGGCAGTAACGCCAATAGAATTGTGTCTGCATGCGATATTCCTGCCATAACAATACGTGGAGGCATAGACATTGGCTCAGACCTTAAAAAAATAGTTCTGCCTCTTGATAGCACTAGATTAACTCGTCAGAAGATGCCACTAACGGGGTTATTGGCCAAATACTTTTTATCTGAAGTACACATATTGGGCTTGTTCAGTACAACCTCTGACGATATAAGATATAGAATACGAAATTATGTTGCACAGGCTGAAGAGTACATGGAGGAAAATAATATTAGATATAAATCATCATTTGTAGAGGCTGATAACATAACGGAGGAAACCATAAACTATGCTAATAAGATTGAAGCTAATCTCATATGCATAATGACAGAACAAGAAATTAGTGCTGCCAATTTATTATTGGGACCTTATGCCTCTCAAATGGTTAATCATTCGCCAATACCTGTATTAAGTATTAAACCAAGCAAATATTAAATTGACTCTGAAAAAAAAAGGGCTTTGAATTTTCAAAGCCCTTTTTTGTTAATGTTTTAATACATTTCCATTCTTATTTCTAAATTGGAATTGCATTATCTGATAATCCTTTTCTGAACAAACTTTTATCCATCGTTTGTAATTTTGATACCACCTCATTTGATGAGATAATAACCCTTTTGTTATAAAAGCATAGATATATGGATGAACTGCTAAAGTTAATCCTCGTTCATTTTGGTCATTTATAAGGTAGTTAAGATTATTTTCTATTTCATCTATCAGAATCATTCCACTTTTAATTTGGCCTGTTCCCGAACATGTGGGGCAGGTTTCCAGAACTGGGACAATCATCTCCGGACGAACTCTTTGTCGAGTTATTTGAACCAAACCGAATTTACTTGGAGGAAGAATGGTGTGCTTAGCATGGTCCTTTGCCATTTCTTCAACCAGTTTTTGATGAAGTGCTCTTCTGTTTTTTGATTCATGAAGATCGATAAAGTCTACTACTATAATTCCACCCATGTCTCGCAAGCGTAATTGTCTTGCAACCTCTGTAGCAGCTTCCATATTAACAAGCAATGCATTTTGCTCCTGAGTATTTTCTTTGTTGACTCTATGTCCACTATTTATATCAATAACATGAAGCGCTTCCGTATGTTCTATTACCAGATAAACTCCGCTTTTTATGGTTACATTCTTTCCGAATGAACTCCGTAGTTGTTTTTCAATTCCGTAGTATTCAAAAATTGGTGCTTTACCACGGTATCGTTTAACAATATCCTTTTTATCCGGAGCTATTGTTTCGATATATGTCTTTATTTCATCCGCAAGATTAGGGTCATTAATATGAATGGTATTAAATGATTCATTAAGAACATCTCTTAAAATTTGAGAAGTTCTATCCAATTCGCTTAGTACCTTTTTGGGTGATTTAGTATTATGAAGTTTCTTTATAATACCTTCCCACTTATTAACGAGATCACGAAGGTCAGTGTCAAGCTCAGCAACTTTTCTATTCTCAGCAACTGTTCTTATTATAATACCGTAATTCTTTGGAAGAATACTGGTAACAAGTCTCTTCAGCCTGTTTCTTTCTTCTTTACTTTTTATCTTCTGCGATATTGAAATTTTACTAGAGAAGGGAAGTAGAACAACATACCTACCCGGAAAAGAAATCTCAGTTGAAATTCTTGGACCCTTTGTAGAGATTGGTTCCTTAACAATCTGCACTAATATCTGTTGTCCTGAAACAAGCACCTGAGTGATTTTTCCAGACTTGTCAATATCTTTTTCTCGTTTAATTGTTTCGTGCGTGGTTAGCTCAGCCTTACCAAGCAATCCAAGTTTTACATATTTATTGAAGGTTCTTATTTGAGGACCTAGGTCGAGATAATGTAAAAATGCATCTTTCTCATAACCAACATCCACAAATGCTGCATTGAGTCCAGGCATTATCTTTTTGACCTTTGCCAAAAAAACATCACCAACAGCAAAGTTGTTATTAATTTGTTCTTTATTTAATTCAACTAAGCTTTTGTCCTCAAGTAATGCAATGTTAACTTCCGATAAACTTGAATCAATAATTAATTCTCTGTTCACATTGTATATTTTTAATTAAATATTAACTAGTTTGAGTAACCAGCTATTTAATAATTTTTGAAAGTTTAGGACAAACAGTGCGAGGGATATCTTGTAGGAGGAGTGAAAGGATAACACAAGGCTATTTTAAAATGGCCTTGTGTTATATTACTAAAAGAAATATTATTTCTTCTTATGCCTGTTCTTCCTTAAACGCTTTTTACGTTTATGGGTAGCCATCTTGTGTCTTTTCCTCTTTTTTCCGTTTGGCATAATTAATTGATATTAAAAGTTTAAAAATTATTTAGCTTTTACTTCGTTCACAAAAGTTTTAGCTGGTTTAAAAGCAGGAATGTTGTGAGCAGGAATAATGATGGTAGTATTTTTTGAAATATTACGACCAGTTTTTTCAGCTCTTCTTTTAATGATAAAGCTACCGAAGCCTCTTAAATATACATTTTCGCCATTAACCATTGTATCTTTTACGGTTTCCATGAAAGATTCCACTACTGCTTGCACAGCTACTTTTTCAACGCCAGTTTTGTTGGCTATTTCAGTTACAATTTCTGCTTTCGTCATCTCAATGATATTTTAAATGATTAAAAATTAGTTTCTTAATAGGGCGACAAAAATAAGATAATTTTATTATTTGCGATAAAAAAATTTAGTTTTTTTGTTTATAAAATATTCTTTTCTAGTATTTTCACATCATTTGGCAATCAAAACCAATAAATTTATAGATGTATATCTATGATTGAAAGTTATGATATGTATTTCTCGTAATAAATTATCTATTTTTGATTATTGAATATTTACAGATAAATAATTAAAAATGGCAGGAGTTAATAAAGTGATTCTAATAGGGCACATTGGAAAAGATCCGGATGTATTTACCTATGAAGACGGCACAAAGCGAATAAGTTTTCCCTTGGCTACCACTGAGAGCTATCGGGATAAAAATACTAATGAATGGGTTGACCAGACCGAATGGCATAACATTGTAGGATATCGTTATCTTGCTGAAAAGCGCATTGCCAAGGGAGATCTAATATATGTTGAGGGTAAAATAAAAACTCGTAAGTATAAGGATAAGGATGGTAATGATAGATATATTACAGAAATCCTTGCGGAAAAAATTAATATGATGGCCCATCCAAAAGGATATGATGGAGGTTCTTCAGATACTCATTCTGCAACACCTAAGAATTCTCAGACCACTGCTACTGATTCAGAAAAAAGTACTTTGCCAGAAGATGATCTTCCTTTCTAAATAACAGCAAGTTAGTGCCTAAGTATGACATTTCTTAGTAATTTTGCAAAATTGGCATTGTTAAATTAAATCTTAATTTTGGAAGACGCGGATACAGATTCTTATATATCGGGGTTAAATATTCTATCAGAATATTTCCTTTCAGGGTTTGGCACGGATACAATAATTGGCCTTATAATACTTATAATCCTGATTTTTTTCTCCGGTCTTGTTTCTGGGTCTGAAACAGCTTTTTTTTCACTTTCTCCAGCAGATATTGAGTCCTTAAAATTAAGGTCTGGTAAAAAAGACAAGGCCATATTATCGCTACTATCCAAACCAAAAAAACTACTTGCAACAATTCTTATATCAAATAACTTTATTAACGTTAGTATTGTAATACTTTCAACATATATTGTAGCCAACCTGTTTAATGTTGGAGCAAATGATATACTAATATTTCTCATACAGGTTGTTGTGGTTACCTCAGTATTGCTGATTTTTGGAGAAATCATTCCTAAGATAATGGCCAACAAAGAACCAGTGGCAGTTGCCAACTTGATGGTATATAATTTAAAGTTTTTAATATGGTTATTTAAACCATTGAGCGAACTATTGGTATCTTCAACTTCAGTTATAGATAAAAGGTTTGGACGAAAAAGTCATAACATTAGTATGAGTGATCTTTCAGATGCAATAGAGATTACATCGGACAGAAGTGTGACGGATGAGGAGAAACTTATTCTAAAGGGAATAGCTACTTTTGGAGAGAAGGAGGCAAGCGAAATTATGGTTTCAAGAGTTAATGTTACTGCCATTGATAAATCAATGTCATTGGAGGATGTTAAAGAAACTGTCCTAAAATCAGGCTTTTCTAGAATACCTGTTTTTGATGAAACCCTTGATAACATAATGGGGGTGCTTTATATTAAAGATTTGTTACCCTACGCAAACAACAGCAGCTTGGCATGGATAAACCTTATTCGAAAGCCTGTATTTTTTGTTCCAGAAAACAAGAGAATTAATGATCTATTACAAGAATTCAGACAAAAGAAAATTCACCTTGCAATAGTTGTTGATGAGTATGGAGGAACATCCGGTATAATTACTCTTGAGGATATTATTGAAGAAATAGTTGGAGAGATAAGTGATGAGTTTGATGTGGAGCCACTACAGTTTAAGTATGATAAGTTATCTGAAAACAGATTTGTTTTCGAAGCAAAAACACCAATAGTTGATTTTTGTAAAATATTGCAGCTTGATGATGAAAAATTTGATGAGGTAAAAGGTGAATCCGATTCATTGGGAGGCTTAATTCTTGAGCTTCAAGGTAAGATACCAAAGCAAGGATCCATAATAGATTTTGAAAATATGCGTTTCGAGGTAATTGACGCAGATATACGTAAGATAAACAGAATAAAGATTGAAATAATAGATAAGGAAATTGAAAAGGATACTGATTTATAGCTTAATTCTTTTGATAACTACCATTTCATGTGATCAAAATACAACACCACTTCCACGTGGCTATTTTAGAATTGATATGCCAGAGCATAATTATATGTTATCTGACACAACCTTTCCCTATTATTTTGAATATCCAGTTTATACACAACTTATAGAGCCAACAAAAAATCATGGTCAGGAATATTGGTTGAATGTTGAGTATCCACAGTTTAATTCAACTATATTCCTCAGCTATAAACCAGTTAATGGAAATCTTATATCATATCTTGAAGACTCCTATACACTTGTATCTAAACATATTCCAAAGGCTGAGGATATACTTGATAGTGTTATTGTCGACAGAGATAGAAATATGTACGGGCTCACATATAAAATAGAAGGGAGTGGTGCTGCCTCACCATATCAATTTTTCCTAACTGATAGTGCTTCTCATTTCGTAAGAGGTGCATTGTATTTTAATATGAAACCCAACAACGATTCATTGGAACCGGTAATAGATTTTATATCCAAAGATATTGAACACATGTTAAATACAATGGAGTGGAATGATAGTTATGATTACTCACAGTAGAAGTTGATCATTTGTTGAATACCCCTATTACAAACAGGACAAAATTCATTAACCCTAAAGCTATTCATCAAGCAATCGTGCATGGGACGATACACCCCCTTTGCCACATAACCTCCTCCTTCAAATACACCAACTTTATCCTTATATTTTTCAGTGTCTGGAGTAGGAATTGGAGTTCTTTTCTTAACCATATCTTTCCATTTACTCTCGAAGTCAACCAGTGTGGTAAGATTAGGCTCCCATGGTTCAGCATTAAGATTATAGAAGTCAATGTATGATGTTGATGATGTATAATACTCGTCACCTAGTCCGGCAAATCCATGTCCTAGCTCATGGATAAATATTTGGGCAGCTTTCTCATTACTATTTACACTAACGCTGTAGTAATTATATATGGCGCCTCCACCATATTTCTTGGTGTTAACTAGTATGTAAATCTGATCATATGGTACATTAGCAGCCAGATCCCTAACACTTTTGTTATCAAGGGTCATACAATACCTCTCACTATCAAACGTGTAGAAAGATGTGTTAAGTAATGTTTTGTTCCAAATATTATTTGCTGGGATATCATTTCCCGAATCGCTAGATGGGGCTAATATTCCGTAAATATTAAAGTTGTTCTCATTAACAGAATATGGATAATAGTTAAATAGTCCACTTGTAAACTCCCTACAATCATCGATAAATTGACCCATTTCATCTTTGGAGTAGCCTTCAGGAAGTATAACTATATCAACTTTTTTGGATGGATCACCAGATTTATAAGCCATAAAAGATGGATAAACCAATCGTCGATCTTTCTTTATGAAATAATCATTCGGATCTACTTCATGAATGAAAGACTCAACAAAAATTTCATCATAATTGCGGGAATAAATTTTAACTACAACTGGCTTTTTTGGAAAAGGAAATACAACGGTTTCAGAGAATGCCCTACTTATTTTATTTGCTTCATCTGTGGTTTGCCATTCAGCAAATAATGTAGAATATCCTCTGGAATATAGTAATGAATCATTAGACTTATTAAATACTTTTACATAATAATTGCCATATTCAAAGGTGTCAACAAGATTAGTTTTTGACCCTCCCCAAAAAGGTTCTTCCAATATCTCCTCAAAAAAGAACATTTCTGTGTTACTGTTGCCACCATGAGTGTAGTCAAGCCTCATTGTCTTGTCTTCAAAATATTTTTCAAATTGTGCAGTTCCTGATATACTACTAAATATTAATAATAGACTAAGCCAATTTTTCATTGTGTTAGATTTATTTTTTTGATGCTTCTTCTTCTTCTGGTGATAGCCATCCACCTCCCAACGCTTTATATAGTTTAACGTATGTTGAAAGAAGCGCGGCTCGAGTTTGTGTATAGCTTAATTCAGCATCGAATGCCTGACGTTGTGAATCTAGTACCTCAAGATAACTTGTCACTCCTTGAGAGTATCTATTTTCCGATAACATTTCGGCATTAGCTGCAGCCTTGTATCGTGTTTTTTGAGCAATAATTTCTTCTTTTAATGTTTCAATGCTAACCAGAGCATCTTCAACATCTTTAAAAGCCCTTAGAACTGTATTTTCATATTGGTATAGTTGAGCCTGAGCTTCGTAATTAGCAATTTCAGCTCGTTTTTTATTCTTGCCAAATTCAAATATTGGCCCCAATAAACTACCACCCGCGGACCATGCAATACCTCCAGTAGTAAGGGCATTTAGATCATTACTTGCTACACCAAGTAATCCCGTTAGATTGAGTGATGGCCATCTCATAGCCTCCGCTACTCCAATTTGTGCATTTTTAGATTTGTAATCTGCTTCAGCTTGCAATATATCAGGTCTTCTCTCCAATAATTGGGATGGTAGTCCTGTTGGAATATCAGGAGGATAGCCCATTTCATTTAAATTTTTATCAGTGTTAATTGCATTTGGATATCTGCCTAGCAGTATACTCAAAGAGCTTTCAGTAATGGCTACATCTCTTTTAAATTGAGGTACTGCTGCTGCTGATATTGCTCTTTGAACCTGCGATTGGTTGAGGTCTATTTCTGCGATAACACCCCATTTATATCTAGCTTCCAATATTAATAAACCACTGTCTCTTGATTCCAATGTGTTTTTAGCAATTAATAATTTTTCACGATTACCTAATAATTCAAAATATGAACTTGCAACTGCAGATATTAAACTCATCTGAATGGTTCTTAATCCATATTGACTGGATAATAAATCTGCTTGTGCTGCTTCGGTTAGCCTTCGATATTTACCCCAAAAACCAATTTCCCAACTTAGTTCAGGATAGGCAAAGAAGTTATTTGTGATACTACTTTGCTTGCCACCCATGTAATTTCCTGTAGTTGCTCCAGCTGAAAACCCAAGCTTTGGATATTGGTCTGCAGAAGTATAGCCAACATTTACTCTTGCTGCTTCAATCCTAGCAGCAGCTATTAATACATCCTTATTCTCCCTGAGGGCTATAGCAATTAATGTGTCCAATATTGGATCGTCGAATAATTTCCACCAGTATAAGTTTACTATTGAGTCTGTTTTTACGGAATCAAACCTATAATTATCTGGAGTTTGATAATCAGGCTTTTGAAAGTCAGGACCCAAAGTACAACCTGAAACTATAATGCCAACGGTGAAAATGTATATTAATATTTTTTTCATGCAGATATTAGTTTGAAGGTTCATCTTTATTAGCTAACCGTGCTGCTTCTTTCTCTCTTCTTTTTTCATAACCTGCAATTTTACCAATGAATACAAATAGCATTGGATACATGAATACTCCAAGGAAAGTTGCTAGTGACATACCACCTAAAAGTGCCATTCCCATAACTTTTCTTGCTTCGGCTCCAGAGCCAGATGCTATAACTAGAGGCATGACTCCAAAAATAAATGAGAATGCAGTCATTAAAATTGGTCTGAAACGAGCTCGTGCAGCAGCCATGGCCGATTTCATTAATGATTTACCAGTTTTAAACTCATCTATGGCAAATTCAACAATTAGAATTGCATTTTTTGCTGCCATACCCACCAACATTACAAATGAAACTTGGGCAAATATATTGTTCTCAAATGATGGGCTGAATATTCTAGCAAACCAAAGTGCAAATAAAGCTCCGAATATGGCAAAAGGTGTTCCCATTAGAATACTGATTGGTAGCGACCAGCTTTCATATTGAGCACTTAGTATTAGGAATACAAATAATAGAGAAAAAGTTAGAATGATTCCCAATGAACCTGAAGCTTTCTTTTCCTGGAAAGACATAGCATTCCAAGAATAGCTCATATCAGACGGCAATACGCTCGCAGAAACCTCCTCTAAAGCTGTCATTGCCTGAGCTGAGGTATAGCCTTCAGCAGGACCACCAGTTACTTCTACTGACCTAAAAAGGTTAAACCTATTGGTGTAATCTGGCCCAGAAATATCTTTTACAGTTACCAAGGTGGACAAGGGAACCATTTCCCCCTTGTTATTTTTTAAGAAGAAATTATTAATTTGTTTTTCGTTTACTCTATATTTTGGCTCTGCCTGAATATAAGTTTTATAGAGTCTTCCAAATCTTGTGAAATCATTAACGTAAGAACCTCCCATAAATGCTCCTATTGTTCTGTAAAGCTCATCAAGAGAAACTCCAAGTTTAAGAGCTTTCTGCTTATCCACATCCATATACCTTTGTGGCACGTTAGCTTGGAATGTTGTAAATGCCTTATCAACTTCTGGTCTTTCATTGGCTTTTTTAATGAACTTGTATGTATTCTGAGCAAGATAATCTGGTGTATTTCCTCCTCTGTCTTGAATCATTATGCTAAATCCAGACCCACTACCAAGCCCTGGTAATGCTGGTGGACCAAAAGCAAAAACTTGAGCTCCAAGTACCTTTGTAAATAAAACAGGGTTTAGTTTTGCAATAATTTCTTTAGCGGTAGGCTTTCGCTTGCTCCAATCTTTTAAAGTAACAAACATAAAACCATTACTTGATGCCATTGAGCCAGAAAGCATGCTGTATCCAGTTACATTGGTTACATATTCAACCTCGGGGATACTCAATAATATATTTTCCACCTGTTTAGCTATTGCATCCGATCTTTGCAAAGATGCCGCATCTGGAAGTTGCATATTAACAAAGAAGTACCCCATGTCTTCTTCAGGAATAAATCCTCCAGGTACCATTTTTCCAAAAATTCCAGCTCCAATTGTAATCAGAACAATGAACACAATACTTCGTTTCATTTTCCTGGCGACAATATCTGAAAATGTCATGTAGGATTCAGTGGTTTTCCCCATTAACTTGTTAAATCCTCCAAAGAATTTACCTAGTATTCCTTTATAGGGCTTTGGCTCCTTTAATAATAATGATGAAAGTGCTGGGCTAAGCGACAGGGCATTAATGGAAGACACTATAACGGAAACAACTATGGTAATAGCAAACTGTTGATATAGTCTACCTGTTATGCCAGCCATTGCAGCCACTGGGATAAATACTGCTATTAATACTAAGGTTGTAGCAATAATTGGTGCTGCAACTTTTTTCATTGCCTCAATTGTTGCTTGTTTGGCATTCATGCCCTTTGATATATTTACTTGAACAGCTTCAACAACAACAATTGCATCATCAACAACAATACCTATTGCTAGCACCAAGCCAAGTAACGAAAGCACATTTATGGTAAAGCCCAGAATTGGAAAAAAAATAAAAGCACCAATAAGTGATACTGGTATTGCAACTGTTGGTATAAGTGTGGCTCTCCAATCTTGTATAAAGATAAAAACTACTAAAATAACCAAGAATACAGCAATAATTAGAGTTACTACAATATCTTTAATACCAGCATTAATTGCTAGAGTAGAGTCAAGAGAAACATCATATTTTACAGTTTCAGGAAAACTTTTTGACAGATCTTCCATCTGAGAAATAACCTCCTGGCTTAATTCAACAGCATTTGAACCTGGTGCCTGATATAGAGCAATTAACGCGCATGTTTTACCATTTAAACGGGTATAAGCATCATAGCTTTCCACACCAAGGTCTATGGAAGCAATATCTTTAAGCTTTACTTGTGATCCTTCTGGAGTTGTTCTAATAACAATTTCACCAAATGCTTCAGGAGAACTAAATCTTTCGGGCAGTCTTACGGTATAAGTAAATTCAGTTCCTGGTGGAGCAGGTTCAGCACCAAATTTTCCACCAGGCACAATTATGTTTTGCTGATTAATGGCATTCTGTATTTCACCAACAGTAATGCCCATTTGAGCAAGTATATCGGGCTTAACCCAAATCCTCATGGAATAATCTGAGGCTCCTAATATACTTACCCTACCGACACCTTTTATTCTTGATAATTGATCTTTTATATTTATCAATGCATAGTTGCCGAGAAAATCTTGATCGTATGTGCCATCTGATGTTAGAGTAACAATCATAAGGATGTTTGGCAATGATTTTTCAGTGGTTACACCAAACTTTGTTACTTCACTTGGTAATTTTGCAGATGCAGCGCTGACCCTGTTTTGTGCAAGGACGGTATTCATATCTGGATCTGTTCCAACTTCAAATGATATGTCTATTGTCATAGTACCATCATTGGCATTGGTAGATTTCATATATATCATGTTGTCTACTCCGTTTATCTGTTGTTCCAGAGGCGTAGCAACGGATTCTTCAACGGCAATTGCATTTGCTCCCGTATAAGTGCCCCTAACTTGAACAACGGATGGAGTTAGATCAGGGTATTGTTCTATTGGTAAACCTGATAGCATAATAAACCCAACTATTACTATAACAATTGCAATAACCATTGCAACAATAGGTCTGTGTACGAAAAAATATCCTTTTTGATCAGACATGGTCAGTATTTTTAAATTGGGGTAGCTTCATTTTTAAATACGGTTTTCTTAGGAATAACAGGCATTCCTGGTTGAACCTTCTGCAGAGCATCAATCACAACTCTTTCATTGGGTTCAAGACCTTTCTGTATGATCCAGTAATCTTCGTATTTCTGTCCGGTTATTACCTGACGTTTTTCAATTTTGCTGCTGTCGTTAACCACATAAACGGAATGTGTGCCTTGAAGTTCCATTATACATCTCTGTGGAATAATAAGAGCTCCTTTGATAACATTCATTTTAGCCCTTACCTTTGCGTATTGTCCTGGTCTTAATATCTTATCTGGGTTTGGAAATGATGTTTGAATTAACATGGAGCCAGTTTCTGGATTAACTTCCCTTCCTATAAAATTTACTTTTCCCTTATATTTAAAAACACTGTTATCAGATAGTATGAGTTCTAGGTTGCCGTTATCATCTTTTTGTTTGTTTATGGGATTTATCTTATTTTTTCTTTCATTCTCAATGAATTTATTTGCCAAACCAAGATATTCTGTTTCAGCAATGTAAAACTCTACATGAATCGTGTCTATTGTAGATACAGTATTCAAAATAACAGGATTGGGATTCTGACCCACAAACTCACCAACCTTTGCTTCTGTTTTACCTATCAGGCCATTTAAGGGCGAAATAATATTACAATAACTCAAGTTTATTTTGGCAATGTTAACGCCAGATTCAACAGCATTAACATTTGCGATGGCCGCATCATATTGCGCCTGAGCAGCATCAAGATCACTTTTACTTACGGCATTTATTTTTGCCAGAGGCTTTATTCTTCCAAGATCACTTTCTGCTTTTGCTAATTGTGTCTTTGCTTCCGCAAGGTTACTTAGTTCCCGCGCCAACTTTTCTTGAAGTGACTGTGGGTCAATAGTGTATAGAAGCTGATTTTTTTTTACATATGTACCTTCTTGAAAATATATTTTATCAAGAAAACCAATTACTCGTGTTCGAATAGGGATGTCATATTGCCCGTAAATCTGTCCAATAAAATCTTGGTATATGGGAACGTCTTCTTTGATAACATCAACAATAGGAATTTGAAGCATTTGAGGAGCACTTTTCTTATTATCATTACAGGCGCTAAGTGCCAGTAACAAGATCATAAAAGTGCCGAATCTTTTAAAAATAAAACTTGTTTTCTTGCTCATAAAATTTATTTTTCTGAAAAACTCTGTAATTACAATACTGCAAATGTAAAAAATCAAATGACTTTGGCTCTTTTGAACTCAACACTCTCGTTGAATATGTATCGATAGGTTATATGCGTCTTTTTTATCTTAGAACCAAGTTGCTTTACTAATTTAATCATCTTAGGATTAAAATCTCCAATCCAATTCATTTCCAAATCCCTATAATTCATACCTTGCCCTATCTCATTTTCAAAATATACAATCATACCTTCAGCCACACCAAATCCCTGAAACTTTGGAACAACACCAAATATAAGCCCCACTGCTCTGGTGCATTGTTTTTTTATTTTCAATAAATACAATAGTCTTAACTTATTAAATAGATGAAATTTCCCATTAAAATTTCTTGTTATCTGATATAAATCAGGTATCATTATGAAAAAAGCAATCGGGTTATTTTTATGATAGGCAAATATAATCAACTTGGGGTCGATTATTTGCTTCATGGATTTAAATAATGCTCTGGATTGTTTTTCAGTTACTGGTTTTACTCCTTCAAATTTAGCCCAGGCTGAGTTAAATACAGTCATAAAGTTTTCAGCAGTCAATTGGGAATTATTTTTGTCATGGAAACCAAAACTAATATCCGGATTTTGCCGTATTTTATCTGACTTTTCTCTAATTATTGGATCTAAATTGCCCACAGTTAGTGGAATGTGAAAAGTATATTGGTTGAAGAAGTTCTTAAAACCGTAAGATTCAAAGAGGTCATTATAATACTCATGATTATAAGGCATGTTATATATTGGCTCATAGAAACCATCTTTAAGGCATCCCCAGAAATGTTCTCTAGAACCAAAATTAATGGGGCCATCCATTGCTTCCATCCCCTTATTATGTAACCATAATTTTGCAGCATCAAATAGAATTGTTGCAGCAGTATTGTTATTTATACATTCGAAAAACCCACAACCACCAGTAGGTTGATCATTTTTCATGGCAGTTTTATCATCATAAAATGCTGCAATTCTACCAATGATGGAGTTATTTGAATTATAAAGTATCCACCTTATTGCATCTCCTCGTTTAAATAACCTGTTCTTTTTTGCATCGAATACTTTTTCAATATCCTCATCCAAAGGTCTAATCCAATTATTGTCGTCCTTGTATAATTTAACAGGAAATTGCAGAAATTCAGATTTCTCTTTTCTTGATTTTACTTCAATTAGATTATAACTCTTGCTCATTTACTAATTTTTACAAAATTCAAAAGTAAATATATTGTTTGTAGTCGAATATTGTTTTATTAATAATTAGCATTTAAATAACTTTTTTGATTATGGATTAATGTAATTAGAAATATTCCAAATTTGACAAAAACTTATTACTTTACTTTTTATAGTTGATAATGATTTTACCTTTGCAAAAGGTAGTTAAAGATTTAATTTTGAAAATTATATGTCCAAGAATTTATATATAGCTGGAGCAGAAACTGAGGCTGGAAAATCAATGATAGTTTTGGGAATAATGGAATTTCTGTCAAGGCACATTAAAAAAATAGGATTTTTTCGTCCCATAGTTAGATCCGGAACAGAAATAGATAATCATATTAGATTAATATCTGAGAGGTATAGCTTAAAGCTTGAGTATAATTCTATGTATGGTTTAACAAGCGATGAAATGTTAGAATTTCATCAAAATGGCGATATTGATAGCGTATACTCCGTAATAGTTGATAAATACAAAGCACTGGAGCAAAGCTGTGACTTTGTGCTTGTGGAGGGTAGTGATTTTCGCAGTCACTTAAGTAAATATGAGTTTGATTTTAATTTAAAGGTTGCAAATAACCTTGGGTGTCCCATAATATCAATAATTAGTGGTTACAATAAAGATGTGTCTGAAGTTTCAGAATCAATACAGATTATGAGACGGATGATCCAAGATGAGAAGTGCAAAGAGCTTGGAACAATAGTAAATAGAGCTAGACCCGATGACATTCCTGAAATTAAAAAACTTCTAGTTAAAAATATGCAAGATGACAGCATCAACTTTGTGATACCTGAGGAGAAATTTCTGCAAAAGCTTACAATGCGTCAGATAAAGGATGGTATTAATGCAAAACATATTTATGGTGATAATCATAGTTTGAACTATGATGTTTCAGAATTTAAGGTTGCTGCCATGAATATTAACAATGTTTTAAATAATATTTCAGATGGAACATTAATTATAACACCAGGAGATAGGGTTGATATTTTATTAGGATTATCGATGGCATTATTATCGGATAATTTTCCTAAAATAGCAGGAATATTGCTAACCTGTGGGATAGAACCTGAAGATCAGATAAAACAACTAATATTTGGATTAAAAAAACTACCTATTTCGCTCTTATCCGTAAATGAAGATACCTTTACGGCAGCAGCAAATGTTAACAAGGTAAGGCCGTTATTGTTGCCGGAAAATGAACAACGACTGGCTACTGCATTAGGGTTATTCGAGGATTATGTGAATATCAAAGAACTTCAGGACAAAATATCAATTTCAAGATCAGATGTTCTAACTCCTGTTATGTTTGAATATTATCTGTTTAATAGAGCTAGGTTGAATCGTAAGCATATTGTTTTACCCGAAGGTAGTGATGATAGAGTATTACATGCAGCTGGTATATTACTAAAAAGAAATGTTGTTGATATTACTTTATTGGGTAATGAGGATGACATATACAGAAGAGCCTCCGAGCTTAGAGTAAATCTAAAGGGAGCATCCATTATTGATCCATTTGATAATGATCTAATAGGGGATTATGCAGCAACATATTATAAATTACGCAAACAAAAAGGAATTACTAAGGAGCAGGCAAAAGAGCTCATGTATGATGTTAGCTATTTAGGAACAATGATGGTTTATAAAGGCCATGCTGACGGAATGGTTTCGGGAGCATCTCATACAACACTCCATACCATCAGACCTGCCTTTGAATTTGTAAAAACAAAACCGGGAATATCAATTGTGTCAAGCTCATTCCTAATGTGTTTAGAAGATCGAGTATTGGTATATGGTGACTGTGCAGTAAATCCTAATCCCAATGCTGAGCAACTTGCAGATATTGCAATAAGTTCATCTGAAACCGCAAAAATGTTTGGTATCGAACCAAGAATAGCAATGTTGTCATATTCAACTGGGAAATCGGGAAAAGGTGCTGATGTTGAAAAAGTTAGGAAGGCCACAGAAATTGTCCGCAAGCGAAGGCCAGACTTAAAAACCGAGGGGCCAATACAGTATGATGCAGCAGTTGATAAGAATGTTGCAAAAACAAAAATTCCCACCAGTGATGTAGCGGGTAAGGCTACCATATTTATTTTTCCTGATTTAAATACTGGAAATAACACTTATAAGGCAGTTCAGCGTTCTGCAAATGTAGTTGCGATTGGTCCTATTTTGCAAGGACTAAATAAACCCGTAAATGATCTAAGCCGAGGTTGCCTTGTGGCAGATATTGTAAATACTGTGGTTATAACAGCAATACAGGCTCAAGAAGAAGTCACTTAACTATAAAGCTTGCAAAAATTATTAAATATTTTTGCAAGCTTATATTATATGCAATTACATCACAATTGTTTTACCTCCTGCAGGTCCAATATATTCAGCATTACTGAATGCAAGTATTGGATAGAAAATAAAACTTAAAAATATTAATCCTAAGGTAAACCCAATGCCCTTGCCAAAACTCAGCGAGAGCAGGTTTGATAACCATATACTAATGATTAAATTAATACCCGGAATAAAAAATAATAATATCCACCACCATGGTTTTCCCACAATTTTTAATAATACGAGTCCACTGTATATAGGTATTATTGCTGCCCAACCAGGTTTTCCGGCTTTTTCAAAAATTCTCCAATAAACGAAAACATAAAAAACAACTAATGCCAAAATTATGAATACATATGAACCATTTCCAAGTCCTTCATAATTAGTAAAATCTTGATCCATGATATATAGATGTTGGTTAAGAACCAAAAGTAACGAAAATAAATTATAATGAAAATGGGTGAAATATTCTGCTACATCATTTTAAGAATATTAATCTCTTTTTCTTCAAGAAACCTCCATCTTCCTCTGGGTAAATCTTTCTTTGTTAATCCAGCAAACATTACTCTATCGAGTTTTATAACATTATGGCCAACATGTTCAAAAAGACGCCTCACAATGCGATTCTTTCCAGAGTGCAGTTCAATGCCAATATGTTTTTTATTTACTTCGTCAGTTACCCAGTTAATGTTATCTGGTTTTATAAAACCATCCTCAAGTTCTACCCCTTCCATAATTCTCAATAAATTGTTCTTTGAAAGAGGTTGGTCCAGCACTACATGATATAATTTTTTAACTCCATTGCTAGGATGTGTAAGCTTTGTTGTTAATTCACCATCATTCGTAAATAGAATAAGACCCGTGGTGTTTCTGTCGAGTCTGCCAACAGAATAAATTCTTTCCGGACATGCCTTTTCAATCAATTGCATAACTGTTTTTCTATCATGAGGATCATCGGATGTGCTGATAAAACCTTTGGGTTTATTAAGCAATACATACCTCAACTTTTCCCCCTTCAATAATTTACCTTTGTAAGTAATTTTATCCGATGGATTAACCTTTATACCTTGACGGGAAGCAATTTCACCATTAATATAAATTTCACCATTATCTATTAGTTTATCAGCTTCTCTTCGTGAACAAATGCCAGCATCTGCAATATATTTATTTAACCTAACGAGCTTAGGTTTATTGCTATCTACTTCGGCATTGGCTTTTTCAGCAGCTTTAACATTGGATGAAGATCCTTTTTTAGGATCTTTTAATTTTCTTGGGCTTTTCTTCATTATTCCAACGTAGATATAGAGTTAAAATTTTTGCAAATATCTCATTATTTGGCCTTGAATCAAAATATAATAAAACGCATAACTTTAAATGCTATTAACTTATTTATTTTAAACTTTTTCATATCACTTTAAAAACATAAAGTACACCCATTACTTTAGATATTTCTATCTAATAATCATTTTTTTATAAGTAGTTTTTCCGTTAATGGTTATCGAATAAAAGTATAACCCACTAGGTATATTAGTTCTATTCCAATTAAATGAATGTTCACCAGCAGGTAACCTTGTATTTACTAATGTTGCAACTTTTTTACCAATCGTATTCCAAATATTTAGCTTAACAAAATTTGTTTCGGGAATAATTAAATCAATATTTGTATAATCGTCAAATGGATTGGGGTAATTTTGTTTTAATTCGAAAGCGATATTATTTGAGATAACATCATTTAACCCTGTAATTAGATCTGTATTTTCAGCACTAAATGTTGGTAGCATCAGGATGAAATCTCCAGTTCCATTTACAAACCTTCCAAAAGTTGTATCTGGATATTGTTGTGTAAAGGTGATCTCATCAATTACACTCATATCATTGTCTGAAAGAATAATAACCTCTCCCGAGGCAGACAATTTGAAATTTGCATGTAATCCACTTTGATCATCGTCCTTATCACACCAAACAATCAAATATCCTCCAGCTGTTATTGTAGTATCAGGAAAAACCCACTGATCAGGTTCAGAGCTATCATCTGACAGGTAATAACCATTTAAACTAATGTCAGTATTTCCATTATTGAAAAATTCTATCCAATCATCAAATTCTCCATCTTGATCTACCACAGTGCTTTCATTATCTGCCATAAACTCATTAATTACCATTATGCCACTAACCTCAACGGTATAATATTCATATTCGGCTCTTGCTGGTGAAAAAGAGACAGCATTTGAGTTTTCAGCATAAATATAATATTGAATATTGGTTGATCCAGTGTTAAGGGATACTCCATAAATACCATCACCTGCCTGTCCATCTTCATGGTTTCCATCATCAAACATTGGAATTTTTTCAAATAACCCATATAATCCTGTTCTGTGTGACAGGAATACATCAGTTTCATTTGTTACACTTGCATTAAACCAAACTTCATTATTTGGAGCAGCTGATTCCGGTGAGTGAGATACACTGGAAATTTCTGGCCCATCATACTGAAACTCCTGAAGGGAGTTAAGATAATCAGTTCTAGCATCCATAAGCTGAACAATGCCTATAACTCCCATGGGGCCACCACCCACTTGATTATAAATATTACTTATAAAATTTGCATAGCTGTAAAATTTATTTTGATCTGCCTGGACATCATCATCAATAATATCCTGAATTTGCAAAGCTCTGGTTTCATATAGGTTATTGTCAAAATATTCCTCTATGATTGTTTTCATGTGAGCAACATATATTTTTCTATATGTATCATTAGTTAATATCTTACTTATAATAGGAAATTCACTTTCATAAAGGTTAGCGAGAGGACTAAGCTGCTGTGCTTGAGTAGTGTTGAGGTTACCCAATGTTTGATGCATCCTGAACCCTCCAAAGCTTTCGTTAAGGTCCCATAATACTGGTCTGAATCGTCCATTATCGCCCTTGTACAAGTAATAATTTTGTGGATTATTAATCGGGCCATCCAAATTTACAAGAAGATTTGAAAAAGCTATAAACCACAGATGATTGTCAATGTTCAAAAGCTGATCAACATTATTGTTGTGATTATTAAGAGTATCTAAAAAATTAATTAACTCTTCCCATCCGTAATCGGATTTCATATCATAAAGATTATAATAGCTAGTTGAGTCTTCACCGTAGTAATCCCATACACCACCTGTTGGTGGTCCACCACCGGAGGTAATTTCACCTTTTATCCTTGTGTTTTCATCACTTCCAAAATGAGTTCTCATAAAGTGCTTATCCACATTCTGGTCATTGGTATATAATCCAAGGTGTGTTCCATTTATATATACATTGGCAAAATTTGATAATCCTGCTGCCATATAATTTCTGGCCATCTCGTAGGTTAATACCTCTCTTACAAAGGATGGATCTTTAAAGCAGTTGGCAAGCTTCAATGTTCCATAACCTTCAATTAGCTGATCATCGATTATATGGTCAAGCTTGATGTTAAGTGGGTTTTTTACCTGATTGGGACTATAGGTACTATTTCCTTTATATCTTACACCAACACTGTCAAAAAACTGTCCATTAAGCACAACGGTTCCGATAAGTCTTTCTTCTTGGCCAGCAGCTACAAGCTGATCTAGCAAGTAGTCCCAGTTTGATTCTTCAAATGTTATTTCTATTGAGTTAATCGTATTGATGTCATAAAAATTCTGACTTTGAACAAATGACGAAAAACCAGCAATTGTTATTAATATGAATAAATATTTTTTCATGATTTTCATTTTTTATTATGTAATACATATCACAAAAACATCCAGTCCTGCTAATATATTAAAGATTATTGCTTAATAATATTCCGCCACATATAACCCGAGGAGTTCTTTATTGCTATTATATATATACCCCTTGGCAAATTATTAATGTTGACTTTGATTTCTTCATGCCCTGAAACATTTAATGTATACATAACTCTACCATTTATATCGGTTATTTTTATTTCACCATATTCCGAGGAGTTATTATTAATATATAAAATGTTATTTACGGGATTTGGATACACCTGTATATTGCTGTCATTAAAGCCATTCTCATTTAATCCAAGTGTTGTGTCTGCATCCCTTACCAAACGCACATAGTTAAAAATTCTAACCACATCACCCTGTGGACCGTGACCATATGGATAATTGTCAGGGTTACCTGTTTTTGGGTCGCTTCGCTGAGATCCCGCACCATGCACATCCAACAATACATAATTTCCTGAATTTGGCGGCATTTGCATCCACCCAAGTGCTTCTCCAAAACAAACATATGCTGCATTTCTACCTTCATTATTCTGAAACCAACTCACATGTGTTGTTCCACTCCAGTAAAATGGATAGTTCGTATTACCTCCCTCATCAATTATTTCGGAACAGTTGAATATGGGGTCAATAGCTGGAGAGTTTGTTGTTGAAGGAGATCGCGTATAGTCAAGAATGCTTTGAAGTTCCTTTGTATTTGGTAAACGCCAGTTCGAATGGCCGGCAAAGTTCGTATTTTCGGCATAATCTAATGCATCTTCCCATATCATACCTGAACCATTATCATTCTTAGCCCACATTAATCCTGATGATCTATCTGTAACAGTCCCATTACCATTATCCTGATAATCATTAGATCCATATCCTGTATCACCACGAACGTACATAACATAAAATTGTTTATCCTCATTTTGACCAGGTAATGGACCTGTTGGATAACCTTTTATTCTGCCATCTGCAAAATTCACACCAAACATGGTGTGGTCTCCCATCATAGTTGTTCCGACATAAATAGTTGAAGAGGCCATTTGTGCATCTATAATTCTTTCGCCTGCATTTTGATCGCCATAGGCAAAATCAAAGTAACCCGTGTCTATAAACGGAATTAAATCATCGGTTGAAGTACCAGTATATCCGCTCGGGTCTACACCACTGAAAATTATTAATGAATACAATTCTTTTATGTTAGGCAGCCGCCAGTCTGTGTATCCGGCAAGATCAAATGATGTAACAGCTTCAATAGCTTCAAAGTAAGACATTTTATCATCATAATCAATATCACCATCACCATCCATATCAGGACTTTTTTGCCACATAAGGCCTGTTACTAGATCCGTAACAGTTCCGTTTTCATTGTCCAAATAACTTGGTACATAGCCTGTATAATTTGCATCCTGACCGAAGAAAATATCTCCATTAGAAGGTGGCACTATTTGGATAATTGTATCATAGAATTTTTGCTGGTCTGTATCAACAATAGGGTGGTCAATTGTTTTTTGTGCAAATGATTCATGCATCTGAAATAGAACAATTATCAGAGCAATTAATATGTAAGATATTCTTTTCTTCATATTTAGTTTTTCTTTAAAGTTAAATACTTTTTGATTTGATGTCAAATAACATAATAATTATAACGCAAATAAAATAAAATTAACGTTTAGGTATATAACATCAAAGAAAAGGACAGAACTATCAATATATTTAAAATAGTAAACCATAATTACACCGTCAATAGTGATAATTAACCCCAATTACATTAAGAGTTAAAATATGATTGGTCAACCCTTTTAATGATAATAAAATTGTTAGTAATACATTAATGTATGGTACTTTGAAAATGTTTGATTTATTTTGTCTAAACAAAACATTATACTGCCATGAAAATGCAAATTAGTTACTACGAAAGAATAGGAGAGGAAAATATAAAGAAACTCATACATGACTTTTATACTGAGATAAAAAAAGATAAACTACTATCACCAATGTATAAAGGCGATTTTGAAGGTGCTGAGGAAAGACTATTTCTATTTATGATACAGTATTTGGGTGGTCCAACCATCTATAACGAGCAAAGAGGACATCCGCGTTTACGAATACGTCATGTAACTTTCCCTGTTAATGATAATGCAAAGAAAAACTGGCTTAATAATATGAAGATTGCTCTTGATAAATCAGAGATTGGTGACTCTGAAAAAGAATTCCTTTGGAGTTATTTCCAACAAACTGCCGAATTTTTGAAAAATAAATGATGCATTATCATTAGGATAGAAAAGAACTTTACAATAAATACATCTTCAGCTAATTAGATCGAGCATCTTTTTTTATTAGACTAGGTGAATATGCAAAGAAATAATCACCTTCTCTATTGAAGGTGTCAAGTTGAAATGCCATTGCCTTATCGTGCGAATGTCCTTTTGAATCACCCAAAAGGGCTTTTACATTGGCTCTTTCATAATATGCAACCACATGTCTATCATCTATGTAAATGGCAGAATTCAATAACCTTATGGCTTTTCGCAAATCAGAATTACTTGGATTATTTTCTTTTTTTGAAAGTATTTGTGCTTGTGTTATAAGGTAATCCAATAGTCTTTTATCATTTATAATTGATATTGTCGATTCATCAGAGTTAAAGTAGTCAGCATTATCAAAATAAATCTCCAATAGACTATTTGATGCATCTTTAAAACTAGGACATATTGAAAGGCACTCCAAATAGAAATTAATTGCATCATCGGTATTTCTAGATTTGTAATGTGCATTTCCAAGGTTGTAATAAACCAAATGATTGTTCATGCCTTTTATTAGAGCTTTGGAATAGTTTATTATTGCCTTGTCATATTCTCCAAGGTGATAGTTGGTAACACCAAGATGAAAATATGAATCGATAGAGTCGGAATTTAAATAGATAGCTTTTTTGAAACTTATCTTTGCCGATTCATATTCGCTTAACATCAACAAAGAAAGAGCATATGAATACCAACCAAACTCAACCTCTGGATAAATGGTCATCATATTTTGACTAGCCTTGAGAAGACTTGTCCAGTTTTTGTCTTTGGTAAATGACTTTAAAGCATGTCTCATCTCAAAAAAAGGATGACCATCTTTCAGAATCCTGATTTCTTCATTCCTATCATTACCAATACTCATCTATGATGTGCTCTAATTTAAGTTAAAAGCTTGTGTTCTACAAAGATAAAAATAATAAAATGACCTTAAGTAGTTGTTAATTAGCATTTAATATATTCAACATAAAATTTATTATTATGTAATTTGGATGCCAGAATAGCAGTTTAAATTAATTATATCGTTATCTTTGCAAAGATATAACGATATGTATTGTGGTTACAGTTGAAAAAGCACTTGAGTTGGTCAGAAAAAGCATTATACCAACCAATCAAAAAGAATCGAAATCTGTTTTAAAAGCATTGAATCAAACCCTATTTGAAGATGTATTTTCACCCATTAATATGCCGCCTTTCAGGCAGTCTGCAATGGATGGTTATGCCGTTCATCTTCATGATAATTTGGTATATAAAGTAATTGATGAAGTTAAAGCAGGAGATGGACATAATCCAGATTTAAAGCCTGGTGAAGCAACACGAATTTTTACCGGAGCAGCTGTTCCTGATTCTGCAAATGCTGTAGTTATTCAGGAGAAAGTTTTGGTTAATGGAAATGAAATAAGAGTTGAAAATCAGATTAAATTAAATGACAATATAAGACCTCTTGGGGAACAGGTAAAATTAGGTGATATGGCTCTTAAAAAAGGCACTAAATTAACACCTGCTGCCATTGGATTTTTATCTTCATTGGGAATTACTGATGTATCTGTTTACAAAAAACCAAGCATTGCTTTAATTGTGACTGGCAATGAACTTATGGAGGCCGGTAAGCCATTATCCTATGGAAAAGTTTATGAGAGTAATTCAGGGTTACTTAGAAGCGCATTATTAGATCTTGGTTTTAGCAATGTATCAGTGCATAGAGTTGAAGATAGTTATGATAAAACCCTTGGGTTGTTGGATAAAGCAGTTGAAGAAAATGATTTGATTATTATTTCCGGAGGTATTTCAGTGGGTGATTACGATTTTGTTGGCAAAGCACTAGGTGAATTGAAAGTTGAAGAAGTTTTTTATAAAGTCAAACAAAAACCGGGGAAACCTTTATTTTTTGGTAAAAAAGAGGATAAAATAATATTTGCACTTCCTGGTAATCCTGCTTCTGCTCTAACCTGTTTTTATATCTATGTTAACTGCGCTTTACAAATAATGAATGGTAATACAATGCATTTATCAACAAAAAATAAAGCAAAATTAACGTCTAGCTACAACAAAAAAGGTGAACGTGCAGAGTTTTTAAAGGCCTACTATGAGAATGGACAAGTTACGATTTTAGAAGGACAAAGTTCAGCTATGCTTCAAACCTATGCCCTTGCAAATTCATTGGTATACTTACCTCTAGAATCTGTTGAAATTAATAAGAATGATGATGTAACGGTTATCACCCTACCTATTTTAAAAGGATGAAACACAAGATTAAAAGTAGAATATGGATTGAAATAGACGACCAAGTTCTCTTGGGAGAGGGGAGAGTTCGTTTATTAAAGGCCATTGATAAAACGGGTTCTTTATCACAAGCAGCAAAATTATTAAATATGTCTTATAAAAAGGCTTGGAACCTAATTGATTCTGTAAACAAATCAGCCAAAGAAAAGGTTACCATAAACACAGTTGGCGGAAAAGGTGGTGGTGGTGCATACGTAACACACTATGGCAAATCGTTAATAGAAGCTTTTGATAATATAAATTCAAAATGCTGGAAATATTTAGTTGAACAGGAAAAAATCATCAATAAATTATGATCCTAGATACTCAACACATTTGGCTTTTTTTATTGATACTACCAATAGTTTCATTTTTATATGCAAGCGTGGGTCATGGTGGAGCCAGTGGGTATCTTGCGTTAATGGCTTTGTTCTCTATTTCACCTGAAGTAATGAAACCCACTGCACTATTATTAAACTTATTCGTTGCTGGAATAGCTTTTTACTATTATTATAAGGAAGGCTTTTTTAACAGCAAACTGTTTTTATATTTTGCTTCGGCTTCAATTCCAATGGCACTATTGGGAGGGATGATAGAAATAGATGCATCCAACTACAAAAGGGTATTGGGCATTTTACTGATTTTTGCCATTTTAAAAATGTTAATTGTGTTTGGAAAGGAAAACACAAAAATTAAGAAAGTTAAAATTTGGCAAGGATTGCTGGTTGGAGGTATAATAGGATTCTTTTCAGGGTTGATTGGCATTGGCGGAGGTATAATTTTAACACCTATTATTTTGTTACTTCATTGGGGAAAAATGAAAGAGGCAGCAGCAGTGTCAGCCTTGTTCATCTGGGTAAATTCAGCAGCAGCAATAGTAGGTCAATTAAGTATTGGTGCTGTTATCAATGAAGAGTCCTTTGTTTTGGTTGGCATTGCAATTATTGGGGGTCTATTTGGAGGATATTATGGAAGTAAAAAAATAAATAATCAATATTTAAGATATATTTTGGCCTTTGTGTTAATAATTGCTTCCATAAAATTACTATTGGTTTAAACTTTTGAATAAATGATTTTAACATTAAAATATTTTGGTCTTCTAGTAGAAGTCACAAAATGTAAAGAAGAGCAAATAGAATTTTCAGGAACTCAGATTAGTGAGTTGCTGGAAACGATATTTTCAAGATATCCAGAACTTAAAAACAAGGATTTTCAAATAGCTCAAAATAATACAATAACAAATGATGAAACAGAAATTTCATCCGAAGAAATAGCCCTTTTACCACCTTTTGCCGGAGGTTAAATATGAATAGATATAACAGACATATAATACTTTCAGAAATTGGCCAAATAGGTCAAGATAAACTCTTCAACTCAAAAGTAATGGTAGTAGGCGCTGGAGGTTTAGGATGCCCTGTTTTGCAATATCTCACTGCTGCTGGAGTTGGCACCATTGGAATTGTTGATTTTGATGTTGTTGAAGAATCTAATCTGCAGCGACAGGTTCTTTATGGTACTTCTTCACTGGGAATGAACAAAGCAGTTGCTGCAAAAGAACGATTATTGGATCTAAATAATACAATAACAGTTAATGCCTATCCAATTAGGCTAACCCATGATAATGCTTTGGATCTTTTTAATAATTATGATATTATAGTTGATGGTACAGATAACTTTACAACACGCTACCTTATAAATGATGCTTCGGTAATTACAAATAAACCATTGGTGTTTGGAGCAATATATAAGTTTGAAGGACAAATTGCTGTTTTTAATCACAAAAATGGACCAAGTTATAGATGTTTATTTCCAAATCCTCCAAAAAAAGATAGAGTTCCAAACTGTTCAGAAATTGGTGTTCTGGGAGTTTTACCAGGTATAGTTGGTTCATTTCAAGCCAATGAAGTGTTGAAAATTATATTGGGCTTGGGGGACGTATTATCTGGTAAACTGCTATGCTATAACGCACTCTCTAATGTAACCTCTATTCTAGCAATAAATAAATCTGAAGTTGAAATAGATAAAATTATTTCAGGTAAAGACAATTTTACAAATGCCAATGAAAATTTTAATTGTGAAACCTTAATTCCTGAAATATCCATCGAAGAAGCAGTTAAAAAACCTAACATTCAGCTTATTGATGTTAGAGAAATTGATGAAGAGCCTAAAGTTGAAGGATTAAATATACTCCAACTTCCATTGCAAGAATTGGAAAACAACATAGATAGAATTGATACTAACGTGGAAAATATTTTCTTTTGTCAAGCTGGAATAAGAAGCAAAATTGCAGTTTATGTTGCTCAAAGACATCATATCAACAATTGTTATAGTTCGAAGGATGGTGCGGAAAAAATATTAGACCATCTATTAAAAACATAAATAAAATGAAAGCTAAAAAATCAAAAAATGTATTCAAGGAGGGTGCCATCTCGCCAGGTTTCATAGCTGAATCCATTGGAAAGCATCAAACCAAAACAGATATAGGTGCACATAATATCTTTTTAGGTCAGGTACGTTCAGATCAAATAGATGGTAAAGTAGTTTCGGAGATAGAATACTCTGCATTTGAAGATATGGCAAATGAAAAGTTTCATGATATTCGTGAATCGGCTTTTGATAAATTTAACCTAAGCTGTATGCATATTTATCACAGTTTGGGCACGGTTAAAGCCGGAGAAATATGTTTATTTGTTTTTGTATCCTCCACAAGAAGAAAAGACGTATTCCTTGCCTTGGAATATATAGTTGAAGAAATTAAAGCACACGTTCCTATTTTTGGCAAGGAATTCTTTGAAGACCACACTCATCAGTGGAAAGTTAATTCATAATAGCTTCACCAGTTTAAGAAATAAAGTATGGTAGATATCACAAATAAAAGTAACACATTACGCACAGCAACTGCCCAAGCAATTTTAAAGGTTAGTAAATCACAAACCATTGAAGCCATAGAAAAAAGAACAGTGCCAAAAGGTGATGTGTTTGAAATGAGTAAAGCTGCAGGGTTATTGGGAGTAAAAAAAACATCAGATTTATTGCCCGATTGTCATCCTTTACCAATTGAATACACGGGAATTGAATATAAAATCGATGGCTTGGAAATAATAATAAATTGTACCATAAAAACCATTTACAAAACTGGAGTTGAGGTTGAAGCTATGCATGGCGCAAGTATAGTGGCATTGAATATGTACGATATGCTAAAACCAATAGATAATGGCATTGAAATTCATAATATCAAATTAATTACTAAAAAGGGTGGTAAATCGAGTTTTAAAAACCGTTTTATAAACGAATTAACAGCAGCAGTAATTGTATGTTCTGATACTATATCTAAAGGTAAAAAAGAGGATAGGGCAGGGAAAGCAATCATAAAAAAACTTGAAGAGTCCAATGTTTCTATTTCAGATTATATAATTATTCCAGATGAAAAAAGCATTATCAGAGAAAAGGTAAATCTCTACGAAAAACAAGGAATAGACCTTGTCATTTTTACAGGAGGAACGGGCTTATCATCGCGGGATGTAACTCCAGAGGCATTGGAAGATATAATTGATAAGCACATTCCAGGGATAGAGGAAGCCATTAGAAGCTATGGACAAAATAGAACACCTTATTCTATGCTTTCTCGAAGTGTAGCAGGAGTTATAAATCAGAGCTTGGTACTTGCATTACCTGGTTCAACCAATGGAGCAAAGGAATCTATGGAAGCTATTTTCCCCTCTGTTCTCCACATTTTTGGAATACTAAAAGGAGCAAGACACGACTGATGAATAGTTATACGAATATACTAACAGACTCCCACAATAGAAAACTCACGTATCTGCGCATATCCTTAACAGAATTATGCAATTTGCGCTGTAATTACTGTATGCCAGCTGAGGGTGTTCAACTATCTCCCAAATCTCATATTATGAATTTTGATGAGATTTTTGCCATAGCAAAAACATTTGTGGACAATGGCGTAACCAAAATTCGGTTAACAGGTGGGGAGCCTCTGATTAGAAAGGATATAGAGCATATAATAAGAAAATTGTCAGCACTTCCCGTGGAATTGTCAATAACCACAAACGCGGTAATTGTTGATAATTATATTGATGTACTTAAGTCATGCAACATTCATAGTGTTAATGTTAGCTTGGATTCCTTAAAACCAGAAAGATTTAACACTATTACAAGAAGAAATCATTTTGCACAAGTTTATGATAATATTCTATTACTCATAAAAGAAGGATTTAAGGTTAAACTAAATGCAGTAATAATAAAGGGGTTCAATGATGATGAAATAATTGACTTTGTTCAATTAACCAAAACACTTCCCATTTCAATTAGATTTATAGAGTTTATGCCTTTTGATGGAAATGAATGGGATAAGTCAAAGATGATGTCTCACTCAGAAGCCATAGATATCATAAATGCTAACTATGATCAGAAGCATGTTATAAAACTACAGGACACTAAAAACGACACCTCAAAAAATTATAAAATTGAAGGTTTTCAAGGATCATTTGGATTAATTAGTTCCATCACTAATCCATTTTGTGATTCATGTAATAGAATCCGATTAACAGCAAATGGACATATTAAGAATTGTTTATTTTCTTCCACAGAATCCGACTTGCTAACCCCATTAAGAGCAGGAAAAGATATTACTAGAATAATTCAAGAAACTGTAAAATCAAAGTATCGAATAAGAGGCGGAATGGATACCTTGAAAAAATTGGAATCACCAGATTTACATACTAGAAACCGCAGCATGACGGCCATTGGTGGTTAGTATTTTATCTTTGGTAATATTTAAAAAAAATGGAAGTAGCCCCGAGTGGAATCGAACCACTATCTAAAGTTTAGGAAACTCTTATTCTATCCGTTGAACTACGGGGCCAAGTCTCATAATATCATTTAATAGACTTCTAAAAAGAGCTGCAAAAGTAAGATATTTTTAATAAGATAATTACCTGCTTTTGGTCGTGATATATTATTACTAAAAATCTCTAAAATCTTTCTTTTTGTTCAGTTTTAGATCCTGAAGAATAGACGCCTTTACATTTATAGAAAAATTCCAACTTTTTCTTACTCCCAAAGGTATCCAACTAAACCTCATCTCCCAACAGTGCAAATCACGATATAAATTAATGGATGTATAGGATAGCTTATTCTGTGTAAAATCCCAACCAGAGTTAAAGGTAAATTTCCATTTTGGAGTTATATTTACCTGTCCTGCAAAGGATAGAGTTTGAACAACAGTATTGTTAGGAACTTTCATATAATCTATATATTCCAGATTATTTGTATATGTAAAGTTATAGTTAAGGTTTATTGACCAAGGAATACTCCAATCAACATATTCATCCAGATTATCATTTATTTCATCAATCTCATCTTCGGTAGCATTACTAGGCTTGTCTTTTTTCTTGAAATCTTTATCTCCAAGTTTGAACCCTAAACTTAATCTCCATGTGGTCTGCTCTAGACGTAAAAGTCTGCGATTTACATCCCATTCAAATTTATTTATGCGGTTACCTGCGCTATCAGCAGCGTATGGATCCCATATTGATCCATATTGTACATTAAAATTCTTCCACAGAGTTGTTCTTCCCGACATTGTTATCATGGACATATTTAATGAATCTTTTGCCAAATCGTAATTTCCTGAAATACTAAAACTCTCAACTAGCTTTATCTTTTTCAATCCAGTTATTGTATCCTTTTTTGAAGGAACTTTGATTTCAAGATTATTACCAAGGGATATACCAACCCTGCCCGATTCCTGCCCTGGAGGGGAACCATATAAGCTACCTTCAAAATGGGAGTATGTTACTTCTCTGCCGTTACCATCAATATATGCACCATAGTATCCAAGATTTGCGGATCCAAAATCTGGTGTATATGCAAAGTTAATGCTTGGAGTAAGTACATGCCGAATTGCTCTAACAGGACCTTTTTTAAAGCCAACCATTCCGAATAACTTTGTAGATAATGAACTAGTTATACTATAATCAATACTGTTTCTAAAACCATTAATGGTATCAATTACAACTCCAGGAGGGATGGTGTCACTACCAATTATCGTGGTGTCACTTTCCCAATATTTATTTATACTGCGACTATACATTCTGTCGGTAATATTGAAGGAAGTATTAAGAGTGAAGTATTTTAAAACCTTAATGGGGAGACTAATTGGCACCTTATGAATGGCACCTGCCTGCATATTATTTTCAATTGTTTCCATATCGAATAGGACGGAATCAGCTGTGCTTATTTGATTTCTAGAGTTCATGGTGTATGATACACTCAGGTCCTCATAAAATTTTTTCTTTCCACCTTTTTTGCTTCTCAATGGATAAAACCTATTAACAGTGAAGGTCATCTCAGGTAAACTTACATCTACCTTGTGGGTTTTAGTATTCTGTCGGTGGCTTGCATTTAGGGTAAGAAAGAATTTTCCACCCCAGTTTTTTTGATATGCTACACTCGACTGGAACTCATTTGAAAGGTAATCCTCTGCAGATACAACATTATACTTAACATAATTGCCACTAACAATGTTTACATCAGCAGTAAATGTGCTATTAGGTCTTGCTTTGGGATCTTGCCTATGAGACCATCTAACCTTAAAATCAGTGCTCTTAGTATAATCTGGAGTGTCCTTTGTTCCAACAATATTAACGGCATAACCAAGATTAATATCACCACTATACTTATATCTCTTTTTGTATCTAAATCGAGGTTTGATACCCCAACCACCTCTTGAATAAATATCACCAAGAACCTGAAAATCCATGTATTCATTTATTGCCCAGTAGTAACCGCCATCCTCAAGATAAAAACCCCTGTTTGTATACTCACCAAAAGTAGGTATTACTATTCCTGATGTTTGACCTGTCTTGTTGGGGAAAAACCCAAATGGAAGACCAATTGGCGTTGGCATTTGTTCAATTTCCATATACGCAGGTCCAGTTACAATCTTAGAATCAGGAATGACTCTAGATTTTTTGAACTTGAAACCAAAATGTGGGTTTTCTTCAAGATTACATGTAGTATATGTACCATGTAAAATATTAACCGTATTATCTTCAAGCTTCTTAACTTTTTTACCATGCAAAAATCCATTACCATCCTCAGTAACAACGCTTGATATCATCCCCTTTTGAGTATCAAAATTGTATGTCATTGTGGTTGATTTAAAGGTTTGATCACCTTGTGTAAACTCTGGATCACCAATTATTTTTCCCGTGGTGTCTTCAAGTCCCGATGCAAATACGGTGTTTGTGGTAAGGTCTACCTCTATGAACTCTGCGCTAAGAATTATATCCTGGTATTTTACCTCAGCATCACCATATAAATATATTTTACGTTGAGATATATCCTGAACTATGGAGTCTCTGGCATAACGCTCTACTTTATCGTCAATCTTTGTACGGCTGATATTTTCATTAATTACAGTGTCTCCAGCAATACTTGTGGAGATAACCCTATTACCCACAATAATATCCTTATAAACAAGTGTATCACCATAAGCTATTGCCAATGAGTCATTATAACTTGTTGTTATGCTATCAGAAAGTAAAAGTACTTTTGTAAGTGAAGAGGATATTAAGCAAAGTGGGTTAAAACAGAAAACAATTATCCATAGCAATAATATTATTTTTTTGAAATTAATATTAACTATCAAACCTTTGTAGTTTTCTGTTTTAATAACTTTAATAAAATGCAAATATAATTCCAAAAATAAGAAGCTTCGCAGAGATCACTAATTTTGGTTAATACTATTAGAAACGTGTTAATTATAAAGATATTACAATGTGTTTAAATATACCTTGTTACTATTCAATTACCATTTTAAGTTCTTCTAGTTTGTTTCCACTAGACTTAATTACAGTAAATTTATAAGGCCTAATCTCAATAACCTCTCCTTTATTAGGAATGCTTTTGTAGTTGTGGATTAGATATCCTGCAAGAGTTTCATAGTCGTCAAGAACGGGTAAATTAAACTTATATTTTTCATTTAAATAATCAATCTCAAGCCTTGCCGAGAATAAGAAAGTGTTATCAGAAATTTGCCTTTCCACATCTTCAATATTATCATACTCATCCTCAATTTCACCAAATATTTCTTCTATAATGTCTTCCATAGTGACAATTCCAGCCGTTCCTCCAAACTCATCTAGCACGATTGCTGAGCTTTTGTGTCCCGATATAAATTTCTGAAGTAATTCATTTGCGGGCATTGTTTCTGGGTAGGGCTCAATTTCTCGTATAACTTCTTTAACTGATGATGGGCCATTTAATAAATCATAAACATGCACATAACCTATAATTTTATCAATGGTTTCTTCATAAATAAATATTTTTGAATGACCTGTTTCCACAAGCAATTTATTATACTCTTCAACTTCTCGACCAATTTCAAGAGCTTTTATTTCAGTTCTTGGAACCATACATTCGCGTAATTTAACGTGCTTGAAATCCATGGCATTTTGGATCATTTGGATTTCTTTATTTATTTCCACATCTGTCTCTCTAACTGTTGATATAGAATCTTTCACATATTCCTCCAAATCAACAGCACTGAATGAATACGATTCTTTAGCTAGTTTAACTCTAAATATCACTTTTAAAATTAATTCAGAGATGCCTATATACAATAATATTAATGGATAAAAAAGGTAGTAAAATAACCATACAGGTAATGCGAATGCTTTTAATATTGTATTGGGTCTTATGCGGAACAAAACCTTTGGAATGAACTCAGCTACTAGTAAAATTAAAAGAGTTGAAATAATTGTTTGAAATAAAAGAACTATATACTCAGAGTTAAGGGAAATGGGTAGAAGTTCAATAATTACCGGCTCAAGTAAAGCAGCAATTGCAATTCCATAGATTACAAGTGCAATATTGTTACCCAATAATAATGCCCCTATAAACCTTGATGGATGATTGTAAAAAGCTGAAAGAATTCGTGCGGGAATTATCTTGCGTTTTAGATCAAGCTCTTGAACCAAACGATTTGAACTAACAAAAGCTATTTCCATTCCCGAGAAGAACCCCGAAAACAATAATGAGAAGATTATTATAAGACCGTTTGTACTCATGGATTATTTTAACAAATGTAAGGAATATTTCTTCAATGGGGTATCAGTTAATTGGTGTGTAAGGAAGTTAAAACTAGCGTGATATAGAGTCTTCTTCGATATCAAATTGACCTTTTATGTTATAAATCTCATGCTCTGTAAATTCCTCATTTGCCCACATACTATCTCCAAATATTGTTTTATCCGGCATAACTAATTTGACAAATGTATTGGATTTAATGAGATTTCCTTTTTGATCCCAAATTAGGTTTTCAGTATAAAGCTCTTCACTGGTTTCATAATTTTTTATGACCACATTATTTCTTGCATTCATTGATTTACGTTTTCGGTAGTCAATGCCATAATTTGCTGTTATATATGATGTTTCATGCCCCTTTTTGTCAAAGAAGGTTATTTCAAAACCATTTGGAAATTCATTATACTCATCATCACCAAGATATCGTTTCATAAGAGGGCTACTTAATCTAACTCTAATAAAGCCAGAATCGGATCGCTCATAGACTATATTGTAGGTGGTAATAGCAGCCAGAGTATCTTCTAGTTGTGTGATCTCATTTATTTTTGATATGGAGTTCTCACAAGAAAAAAGTAATACTCCAGCCAGAACCAGAAAAGTACTTTTTATTGATTTTAAGAACATGTTTATAGATTTCGGTTACTTGGCAGCTCTGACCGTAGTTATCTCATTAATCCAACATTCTACCGTATATTCATCACCTTCATGAAGGTTGTAGAAAAATAAAAGCTCAGTGGTTGGGAAATATTTTTGATAAGAACTGATTCTCTTATTCATTGATGTGGCAATATTAGGTTCAACAGAGCGAGCTTTTTTGTATTGATCAACAGCTGCCCAATAGGCAACTTTTCTAGTTAGCTCATCATTGCCACAATCATTAGCTGTTGATGCATATAAATCGCCAATTATAATGTAAGGTTTGCCAGCTTTTGGATTTAGATTTGCAGCTTTTCTGGCAATTGCACGGGCTTTCTCGTTTTTTTGTAGAGACATAAAATCCTCAGCCAGGAAAATCAACGCCTTGTATGCTCTAGTTTCATTTTCCATTTTAATAGCCTCCTCAAGGTAAGGTACTGCCTCAACATACTTCTCTTCTTTCAGCAACATTTTACCAATTAAATATGCAGACTCTGGAGAAGGCTCAAGTCTATAGAGGGCCACAGTAGAATTGAAATATAATGGTGACTCTATACAACCTTTTTTATCCAATAGCTTGGTTATCTTTTTAAGTAATTTTGTGTCCTCGGGATTCGCATCATATTTCTTCTGATATATTCTTACCAGATCATCACACTTGGCAAATGGTTCAAACGAATTTTCTATGGTACCCTTTATGTTGATATACTCTTCTCCTTTTTTCCAATTACCTGCTTTGTCATATTTATCAATATTAGCATCAATGTAGTCGCTTAGCATATCGTAAGCATCCACAACTGCTAAGGTGTCGATATTTCCTTTTTTCGCCATTTTAGTAATTGACCTGAAATAATATACATATACGGATCCTTTTGCATTTTCACCGTCAAGTTCAATTGATTCTCCTAAAATTTCATATGCTCCAAGATAGTTTTTCGAAGGGCTAAGGTTATAATAGTCTATACCTTTTCTCCCAAGTATACTTCCCACTTGTGGTTTTTTAGTTTTGTAGTGATACGGATAATAATACGCTCTCATATCATAAAGCATCATTAAGGTATCTGTCAATTCTTGTTTTCTGGCGGCATCCTTTTCTTTTTTGATACTATAGTTAATCATTTTTACCCCATCAACATATATATTTTCTGTAGCTTTTGGACAGTTATGAAGTACATGCCTCCAATATTTCAATGCAGATGAAATAATATCACTTTTATACCCACTTGCTTTCCATTGTTTGTAATCACCACGATAAAGTGATAAATTTTTAACACATTCAATGCTGTCGTTGCCATATTTTGCAAGGTCATCCTTTGTTGTGAAGGTTTGTGCTGTTGAGGTCATAAAAAGACCTGTTATTGCCACTAGTGTTAAAATTGCAGATTTAAGTCTCATGATAAACTTTTTAATTGTTACTATCTGTATTTCCTTTTCTGGAACCAGTTTTCTTGGATTGATACTCCAAGAGAAATATCAAAGAAATTTTCTTGAATCAGATTATTATCTGTTGTTCCTCTTCTTCCGAAATCCACTCCCAGATCTATACCAGTTTTAGAGTTCTTCAGTGGAAAACTTACGCCAAAACTTATGCCAAACTCTGTAATTGGGTTATTGTAAAATTTTAAATAGGATTGATTATATCTTAATCCAGCTCTATAGGTCATCCTTTTAAAGATGGAAGAAATATTAGTATGCTTCGGTGTGAATGCACCTCCCAAGGTAACTCTCCAAGAATTTGAAAGAGAGTCTTCAACGCCAAAAGCCTCAAATTCTTTCCATTTCTGCCACTCAAAATCTGCTCCAATCATCCAGTTTCCTTCATTGGTAAGAGCAAGCCCAAATCCTAATCTCGCAGGTAAAACAATCGATCCCTCTTCATCTGGTCTATATTCAATGGTATCTACTACTTGCTCAAGAAGTCCATTATAACCACCTATGATTGTTTTGGAGAGGTAATTATAGTTGGCTGATAAATTGAATTTTTGGGCATACGTAGCGCCTATTGTTAGTTTAGTTTTCTCTCCAAGTTTTAAGTCGTATTGTATCCCATAATCAAAAATGAAATCACCAACACTGATGTGATTTTCTACTTTAGTGCCAAAAATATTGGAGGAGTCAGGATAGAAAATCATACTTAAACGCGATGATTGCCCAAATAGATAGGAGGCATCAATACCCACTCTGAGATTTTCTGAGATATTAAAACCATTACCCCAAAATACTCGATTAAGTCCACCATCTCCTGAAAATGAATGTACCACGTCACTAAAGTTATCAACTGGAACTAGCACCTGAACATTGTAGCCTATTTTGCTAAAGGGCATTATCCCTGCTCCCGATCTCCACCACCTAGTAATGGGGAAACCAATGAAAATGTAACTCAGGGTTGCATCATATCCACTTTCTGTTAATGTATTGGTCTTGAGAGTTGTAGCGTTGCCCGAAACCCCAACCTCAAATAGAAATGCTGATGAATCTAGTGTTCCGTATGATGCGGGATTAGCAGGGTTTAAAATTGTAGGATCATGCAAGGCTATGCCCAGTCCACCCATTGCAACAGAAACCGTATTTAGGTTTTCCAAGTATAGTTGACCAAGTCCATATCTTGAATATGGCGAATTTATTCCTGTCTGAGCATCTAATTGCAAGCTCAAAACAGTGAATATTAATATTATTATTAGATTAATTCTTTTCATTAAAATCAAGGATTTTTTTTAATCCATGTACCACAATATTAGGGGATGCAAAGATGTTACTTTTTACCAAGTTTTCAAAATATAAATAATCACCCCCGCTAATAATTATTTTAAGTGGTGAAAATAAGGCTTCGTATTGGTTTATAATATGTTCCACTTCTGTTTTTAATCCATTAATTACCCCAGAAGTGATTGATTCATGTGTTGTTTTACCTACTAGATTCACTTCCTTTTCGGCACTTGGTTTATCCAATCTGGGTAATTCATGAGTAAATTTACTCAGTGCGTCAAATCTCATTGTTAATCCTGGGCTAATTGCTCCCCCAAGATAATCACCATCTGCATTAATAAAATCATAGGTAACACATGTGCCTGTATCAATAACTAAAACATTTTCACCAGGATAAGCTAAACTTCCAGCTGCAGCAATGGCTATTCTGTCTTTTCCAAGTGTGGCGGCTGATTGATACATGTTTTTGAAAGGCACTTTTGTAGTATGAGTTAATTCAATGAAATAGCCTTTTCCCTGTAAGAATTTTGACACTTCACCATCATGATTAGAAACTGATGATAGGATTGAAGAGCATATATCAGGAAAAGAAATAATGATTTCTTTTAAAACTTCGATAAGGTTTTCCTTAATTACTCGAAACTCTATGATTTCATCATTGCTAAAAACAGCTATTTTAGATGATGTGTTTCCTATGTCAACTATTAATTTCAAAAGCACTACATGTGATTATCAGACAAAAATAATACTATGTATTTGTACAGGGGAAATTTTTATGATTTTTTTTGATAAAACGAAAAATTGTGTACTTTTGCGACCGTTTTTGTTGGTACCATAGCTCAGTAGGTAGAGCAACGGACTGAAAATCCGTGTGTCCCTGGTTCGATCCCGGGTGGTACCACTTTAAAAACCTAATTTCCCCTTGATACCATTGGTGTCAAGGGGATTTTATTTATATGGCCTTCAAAATAATCCCATTATTCAAGTGTTTTAATAAGTTATCCATAATGGATCGATTATTAATCAATTATATGGATATAACTGCGCTTTTGAGATTTGATTTAATACATTTGTAAAAAATCAATAATCAATGATTGTAAATACCAGAGGAGTAGTTATAAAACAAACTAAATTCTCAGACTCGGGAGTTATTGTAAAGATATTTACAGAACAATATGGTATGCAATCATTTTTTGTTAGAGGACTAAAAAGCAGGAAGTCAAAAAGTAAAGCGGCAATGTTTCAGCCCCTTTCAATACTTGATTTGGTAATTAATTTCTCCGATAAGAAATCTCTTCAAACCATAAAGGATATTGATTTAGCATACTCATATAAAAGCATACCTGATAATATGGTAAAGAGGTCTGTATTATTTTTTATTGTGGAATTATTGTATAAATGTTTGAAGGACGAAGTTAAAAACAAGGAGTTGTTTGATTGGATAAACGGATCATTGGTTTGGTTAGATATTGCCAATGAAGGGTATGCTAATTTTCACCTGCTGTTTATGATGCAGCTTACAAAGTTTTTAGGATTTTATCCATCAAAGTTATCAATGATGGAGATATCAATTTTTGACCTTCAGGATGGACAATTTACAAATACGATTCCTTTACATGGTAATTATCTGTCAGGTGATGAAGTCAATAATATAATGTCCATATATTCAAAGAGTTTTGAAGATGCTACATCAATAAAATTTAATAGGGAAAATAGAATGCAGGTTTTAGAAAATCTTATTAAATATTATAATTTTCATATTCCTTCCATGGGGGGATTTAAATCTTTGGAGATACTCAGTGTAATATTAGATTAAGGATTTTTCTTCGGAATAGACTTAATATTGAAGAGCTATATAAACTGCATGCCAAAGACGTTGGAAAATTCTTTATTTAATATCAAATGAACATCTTTTATATCAATCTCTTTTCCCAATTCTTTGGCAATTGAAGTAACAGATTTTCCCTGTATGCCGCAGGGTACTATATAGTCGAAATAATCCAAGTTAGTATTAACATTTAATGCAAAACCATGCATGCTTACCCAATGACTTGTTCTTACTCCAATGGCACAGATTTTTCTGGATTTAATTGGATTTTCAGCATCTAGCCATACACCCGTAGCTCCTTCTGATCGAGTTGCAAAAACATCAAAATGACTCAATGTTTTTATGATTACTTCTTCTAGATTGTAGATGTAGTTTTTTATAGAAACACCAAAATTATCCAAATCAAGTATTGGATATCCAACAATTTGACCAGGACCGTGAAAGGTAATATCTCCTCCACGATTTATTCTATATAATGATGCTCCCTTACTTTTTAAAAAATCTTCACTTATTAGTAAGTTATCCTGTTTGCCACTCTTACCTATGGTGTATACATTTGGATGTTCGCAATAGATAAGAAAATTTGGTGTAGCAGATTTAATCTTATTTTTTCTATTGTTTTCTTTTATAGAAACAATTTCATCAAAAAGTTTTTCCTGATAGTCCCAAGCTTTTTGATAGTCAACCAGATCAATGTTTATATTTTTTACATTTTTGTTCACCATAATTGCTGATTACAAACCGCGAACATGTTTTTCAGCTCTATATGAAGATCTAACCAAAGGACTGCTTTCAACAAAACGAAAGCCCATTTTCAATCCTTCTTCTTTATAATCTGCAAACAGCTCTGGAGTTATGTACTCCTTTACCATTAGATGCTTTTTTGTGGGTTGAAGATATTGACCAATTGTTACTACTTCTACTCCAGAATTCCTCATATCATGCATTGTTTCGATTACCTCATCACGTGTTTCTCCCAACCCTACCATTATTCCTGATTTGACAACGACACCTGTTTTTGCAATTATGCTAAGGGTCTTAAGGCTTAGATCATATTTTGCTCTACTCCTCGCCCACGGTGTAATTCTTCTGACGGTTTCCAGATTATGTGAAACAACTTCTTGCCCGGCTTTGCATACTGGTATTACAAGCTCTTCAATACCATCAAAATCTGGAATTAGAGTTTCAATGGTTGTTTGCGGTCTTATTTTTTTAATTTCCTTCACCGTTTTAATCCAAATGTCCATGCCTAGATCTTCGAGGTCATCTCTATCTACAGATGTAAGAACGCAATGCTTTAATTTCATCAGGTTAACAGTATTCCCAACTCTTTCAGGCTCTTTCAAATCAACTTCCAAGGGACGGCCTGTTTTTACATTGCAAAAGCCACAAGAACGAGTACATATATCACCTAAAATCATAAGTGTTGCTGTGCCTCGTCCCCAGCATTCATCCATATTTGGGCAATGACCACTTGTACATATGGTGTGAAGCTTGTTTTTTTCTACAATATCTCTTACTAACCTATATTCTTTACCCGATGGTATCTTGCTTTTCAACCAGTGGGGTTTCCTTAATGTCTTGTCCAATTTCAAACTATATTATTAATTTCCAATTTAAGAAATTGATGGTTATTTCAAAGGGCAAAATTATATAAATAAAGCTTTAATCAAGACAATTACCTAAATAGATATAAATAGTTAGTAAATAGACGAGTATAATTTTTATAATCAGAATATTCTTCTAATCTGATGATAGATAATTTTAAAGATTTAAAAACAACTAAATAAACTACTTTTGTGTCGCAACACTGACACACCTAACCATGAAATACTATTTCACATTAGCCATATTAGTATTAACTATATCGTTTTCCTTTGCACAATTAAACAATAAGGTTGTTAATCATGAGATTATGGTTCAACTAAGTAATTCAGATCAATTGAGTAAACTTCTGGAAAACCATAATCTTGAAGTAAAGGATATCCTATCTGAACGATTTAAGATTTATCTTTTGCAAATAAAAGATAAAGGTAAATCCAATTCTGAGGTTATTTCTAGCTTAAGATCCATTCATTACATCCATAATGTTCAAAGTAATCATATTGTAGAATTAAGAAATACTCAACAGAAAATTCCCAACGATTCATTATTTGCGGATCAATGGGCTTTGCTTAATACGGGGCAGGGCAGTGGTTATGCAGGGGCTGATATAAGCGCTACTCTTGCATGGGATATTACCACAGGAGGAGTTACTGCGCATGGAGACACAATTGTTGTTGCCGTTGTTGATGATGGATGTGATATTGAACAGAATGACCTTAATCTTTGGAGGAATTATAATGAAATTCCCAACAATGGCATTGATGATGATGATAATGGTTATGTTGATGATTATAATGGTTGGAATGTATATAATAACAGTGGTGATATACCTTCTACTAATCATGGAACTCATGTTAGTGGAATTATTGGAGCCATTGGCAATAATGATAGGGGAATTTCGGGTTCAAATTGGGATGTAAAAATTCTACCCATTGCAGGTGAATCTAGTACAGAATCAATTGTTGTGAAAGCACTTTCCTATGTTTATGAGGTAAGGGAGAAGTATGATCAAACAAATGGTATTGAGGGAGCATTTATTGTGGCTCAAAATAATTCGTTTGGTGTTGATAAAGGGCAACCAAATCAATATCCAATATGGGAAGCAATGTATGATTCATTGGGGTCAATTGGAATACTTAGTATTGGCGCTACTGCTAACAGATCATGGGATATTGATAGCTTAGGTGACATACCCACAGCCTTTGAAACACCATTTATGATATCAGTTACAAATACCACAAATAGGGATTTTAAAAATAATAGTGCAGCTTGGGGTAAAACAACCATTGACTTGGGTGCTCCTGGGACAATAATTTGGTCACTTGGACTAAATAATACCTATAGAATGAGCTCTGGGACATCAATGGCTACCCCTTTTGTTTCTGGTGCTATAGCGCTTCTTTTGTCAGCAGCTGATTCGGCATTCATTAACAACTATAAAAATAATCCAGCACAGGTAGCCCTTATGCTAAAGGAGTTTATTTTAAATGGTGTTGACATATTACCAGATTTGGATAGTATAACAGTATCTGGAGGCAGATTAAATTTATTTAAATCATTGAATCTTATGCTTGGCAATGCAGCAATTGATGTTAATCCACAATTAATCTCAGAAGAACTTCCTCTTGACTACACATTAACCAAGTCTATTTTCATAACCAATTTAGGATCCGATACAATCAATTATGAGATTAGTATCGATAACAATCCGGGGTGGATTTACCTTTCGGATGATGATGGTCAATTAATGGGCAACGAAACAGATACAATTATGGTTGAACTTTCAACCATGAATATAGATTCTACTGGTGTATATTCATGTATAATAAGCATTTCTGGTCAAAACATCGATACTAGTTACACCTCGGTTATTATGAATGCCTTTGATGATTCGGGTATACCGGGTGGTAACACTAATAAAGTTAATGTATATCCAAATCCGTTTGGTGATGTTGTGAGATTTGATTGCAAAATAAGAGGTCAAGGCGAGTATTTGATCAATATTTATGACATTTTAGGAAATGAGGTATATAAACACCAGGAAATTAATCGAAACTCAAGCATTACACATATTTGGCATTGTGATGCGGTTAAAAGTGGCATATATTATTATGAAATATCATTTAATGATGTAAACATATATTCCGGGAAATTATTTAAAAATTGAACCCTAAATATGTGGGCCGTTAATTTCACGAACAATTTTTATAATTACACTTCAAGATAGGAGGAAATTACTACTTTTGCAAACCTTCATCAGTTGCCCAAGTGGCGGAATTGGTAGACGCGCTGGTCTCAAAAACCAGTTCCTTTTGGAGTGCCGGTTCGATCCCGGCCTTGGGTACTTAAGAGATCAACAATTTGTTGATCTCTTTTTTTCATCTAAGAGCAGTCTTATAAGCTTCCATTGCCCTATTTCGTGCATACTTATGTTCGATAATTGGTTTAATATAATTGTCCGAATCAAAGTTTGGTATCCATTTATTAATGTATTGATTCTGATTATCAAATTTCTTTTGTTGTTCAATTGGATTAAATATCCGAAAATATGGCGCAGCATCGCACCCTGTACCTGCTGCCCATTGCCAGTTACCATTATTTGAGGACAATTCATAATCCAATAATTTTTTAGCAAAATAAGCTTCTCCCCATCTCCAGTCAATTAATAGATGCTTGCATAAAAATCCTGCAGTAACCATTCTAACCCTATTATGCATGTAACCTGTTTGATTTAATTCTTTCATACCAGCATCAACAATTGGATAGCCTGTGGTGCCATTGCACCAGTTTTCAAAATCACTTTTACTATTTAACCAATTAATGCTATCATATTTTGATCTAAAATTACCAGAGATAACTTTGGGGAAATTGAATAATATCTGCATGAAAAATTCACGCCAAATAAGTTCACTTGTAAACGCATAATTTTTATTAAAAACCTTTTGCAGAACCAAACGAATACTAACGGTTCCAAATCTTAAATGAGGACTTAAATGACTCGTGGAATGTAAATATGGGTAATTTCGTTCCGTAGAGTAATTATCTAAGTCTTCAATATTAAATGGTTTGACCTTTATGGATGACCTAATGAAACCGAGTTCTTCTAAAGTGGGTATTCTATGATTCGAAATAATGTAGTTTAGATTTTGTTCAGATTCTTTTTCTATTGGCAAAATCTCTTTAAAGGAGGATAACCATTTGTTTTTGTAAGGTGTATAAACAGTATATGGATGTCCATCATTTTTAGAGATTTCATTTTCTTCAAAGATTACTTGATCTTTATAAGTTATGAAATTAATTTTTTTTCTTCTAAGGGACTGGCCAATTTCATAGTCTCTCTCTAGAGCATAAGGCTCATAATCTTTATTAGCATAAACATCGGAGATATTATACTTGTCTACAAGCTTTTCTAAAACTGACTTTGGATTTCCCTTTAATATAAGTAGTGATGAATTATAATTGTGAAGTTGCTTATCTATTCCCAGGAGGTTATCATGTATAAAAGATATTCTAGGATCATCAATGTCTAGTTCTTTTGTGATATTATCATCAAAAATAAATACAGTTAAAACTGGATTACCTCTTTGAATTGCTTTAAGGAGAGCAGTATTATCATCTAATCTTAAATCTCGGCGAAACCAGAACAGAGAGTTCATTATTTTATTAGTTAATTATTCGTTGGGCCAAATAGGTGCACTAATTTTTTTTCTCTAAAATTGAAGATATTACGTAATTCTTTTTTAATTATTACGTAGTTTATAATTGCTCCTAAGAACCCAATGGGGGGTTTGTAAGTGATTGTATCTTTCATTAAAACTCCATCTGTCATAGGAACTAAAGTATGCTCATGATACCATAACTTATATGGACCATGTAATTGATTGTCCACGAAATAGAGACCTTCTTTTACATGGGCAATTTCTGTTACCCAACTCATGGATATTCCCAGTAAAGGTTTCACCTTATATTTAATTATTTGACCTTCATGCATTTTATTTGGTAACGTGCCTGACGTAATATTGAAACCCATATGCTCTGGAGTAATGGTTTTAAGATTCGTGGGATTTGAAATAAAGTCCCACGCTTCTTCCATTGTTGTGTTTAATTTCTGCTCTCTTTTAAATTGATAAACTGGCATTCTAATGGTCATTTAAATTTAATAAAATTCTATGTAATCAATATCAATTTCAAAATTACCTTGTTTCTTGTTGCTAACTATTAACCCTATCCTTATAATATCGTTAAAATCACTAGAATTAAGATTTTTTTCTGTTTGCCTATTTAGCTGGTATTCTTTAAAATTTTTTAGAGGTATTAGTGTTGTCTTCCATACCCATGATGTTGTTTCTAAGGCTGTCTTAAAATAAGGAAGGTAATAGGCGTCGTTTTTTAGTAGTCTAACACTTACTTTTTGACCCCTGCTTCTATAGCGAACCTTCATAATTGTAAAATCTGAAAGGTTTATATTGCTTTTAAAACTTCTTACAGAAGCAAAACCGCCATTGTTTTGAAGGGAAATAGTACCCTCAAAATTCATATAATTGTTAGAGATGTTGGCAGTTGAATTAGATAGTCCACCCATAACTCCATCATTAACTACTAACCATTTATTTCCTTGCTTTGATTTACCAAAATCTATTACATAATTAGTAGAGATAGTTTGCGTCACAATCGCGATAAGTATAAGTATAGTTTTCATGTTTTTTTAAAATAAAGGAGACCGGGTCACATAACGAAGTGCGTATGAGGAACTCGTTATACGATACCCGGTCAGTGGAAAAGATTGTTTTAATTAATTTAAAAAATTCACTTTACGTGTTGTAATCATGTTTCCTGTTGCTATCCTAAGGAAATATATTCCACTAGATAGAGTAGAGATATCAATTGAGTTTGTTTGTGTAGATTTCAATATGTATCCTGGAGTGGTAGTTTGAACCAATGTTCCTGTGATGTCATATAGGTCTATGTTCACAAATGAATCTTCCAATAGAGTGTAATTTATATTTACTACTGATGTAGCTGGATTTGGAAAGACCGAAATAGAATTCTTGTCTAAAACTGATTCCAGAACTGAAGTTACCAATGGTAACTCTACCAATGTTCCTCCCTCTGGTAATGCAACCCATAAACCAAAAGATGGGCCATTTTCATTGTTAGAAGGATTCAAGAACCCTGAAGCTACAATAGTTATGGCATAATTATCTAAGCCAAGTGCAGCTAATGGCGCCTCGTATTCTGCCACAGTTGTGCTACCTGTTTCATCTCTTACGGCTAAGCGATAGTTATCAGTTGGAAGCTCTAAATATCCGGCATAATCTCCGTACATTAAATCGTCTACTATTGTCCCGGCGCCTACACCAACTTCTACTATATCAACAGTTGGCGCATCAGTTGAACCATGGAACACTAAAACATCTGTATTGGATGGATTGGTAGCTTCCTCTCTCGCCATGGAATAAACGTAAATATCGAATGGTTTCACTGGATCATAACCGCTAGGACTTACTATACCATTTGCAATAAGAATATATTTTTCATCTGCTTGAAGAGTATAATTCTGAGACCAAATTGGGTTGTCTGGACTTGAACTACCTGGACCTGCAATTGAAATTGTGAATTCTTGATCAGCTGGTGCATCGATAAATGGAGTAGCAGATCTAAATTCAAAGTTGTCAATTAATAGCACATCATCAAGCCAAACATCTACAAACTCTGCAGCATTATCTGCGGAATTATGGATAACTTGGACACGTGCGGTTGGGTTTTGGGCTATTGCTGAGATATGTGAAAAGCCTAGTATCAATGCAATAAATGTTGCGAAAATAACTTGTGATTTTGTTTTCATTTTAGTAATATTTTGTGATTATAGTTTAGTTTCTTAGTTTGGGTAATCAGTTGTGATTTTAATAGTTAGCCAGTGGGACGAGGCCGCACCGACTAACTAAAATCACGTCATTGGAATCTAATTTGGGAGTAATACAGCGTCAATTACATGGATTACTCCATTTGTTGCATTTGTATTAACCGCGATAATTTTGCTTGTTTCGTTTATTGTTAAGTTTGCTAGATTAATCGATATGTTTTGACCTTGAACAGTTGCCAGATCACCATTTGGACCTAATATACCTGGAAGATCAGTACTATAAGCACGCCCTGAAACAACATGATATGTTAGAACAGAGATTAGTACGTCTAGTGGTATATCATTTAAACTGTTCCACTGTGGACTGCTGTCTAATAATGCTTGAAATGCTGCATTAGTAGGTGCGAACACTGTGAATGGACCATTACTACTGAGAACTGAAATTAAATTTTGTTCTGGAGTTCCTTCATTGGCTGTTCTTTGCAAAGCAGCAACAAGTGAAGTGAATTCACCGTCTTCAGTAAGGGCAACAGCTGTCTCAACAATATTTCCTACAGGAGGAAGTAGTACATTATTAATTACATGCACAACACCTGATCCACTTTCAATATCAACTCCTACAATCTCGGTGCTTCCATTGATGAAATTTCCTGATTCAGTAAGACTGAAATAAATATTATTTCCATTTAATGTTGAGGCTTCCCTTGGAATATCGGAACTCAGTACTTTAGCTCCTACTACATGATACGTTAGGACTGCGCCAAGGGTTGCTGCATCTATGTTTTCAGGATTGATACCCGCAGCGTTAAATGCATCATTGGTTGGTGCAAAAATTGTTAAATTAGGAGTTGTCAATAAGGCTGTTACTAGGTCAGCCTTAACTGCTGCCGCGATTAAGGTAGAAAAGTTCTTATTAAAATAAGCTGGTTCCAATACAGTATTAACAAACTGTAAAATTGCAGCTGGAACTAAAACCTGATCAATGGTGTGTATAACTCCATTTGAAGCAATTACATCATACGGCATGATAACATTTGCGTCATTCACCATAATTCCGGATGATATACTTACGGTCACATCTGTGCCTTGAAGAGTTTGAACCATGCCAGCTTGGAGTTGAGTTGAAATTACGCTTGATGGAACAACATGATAGAGGAGTATCTGTTGAAGAACTTCCACAGGTACATCGTTGATATCTGTTTGTCCTATTGCACCCAGAAGAGCTGCAAAAGCTTCGTCTGTGGGTGCAAATACTGTGAAAGGCCCTGCACCTTGAAGATCGTCATCTAAACCGGCAATGGTTAGAGCGGTCGCAAGGGAGTTAAACCCACTCGCCTGAGCAATTTGAACAATGTTGTCCGGCTGAACTGGAGTGGGATCGTTATCGTCATCTTTATTGCATCCTGCAAAAATTAAAGAAGAGGAAATTAAAAGTGCTAATGTTAAAAATTGTGTTTTCATTTGTTTGTGATTTAATTTTAGTGATTTTAATTTATTGTCTAACTAATAATTTGTAAATATTCGACAAAGTAAAGGTAAATAATTTAAATGACCAAGAATAAAGTGGAAAAAATTAGACAAAAAATACTTTGTAACTGATAATCAATGCATTAAAATTCGGTAAATATTTAAATATTAAAAAAAATGTCTATATTTACAATCTAAATAGGTAGACATGGAATCATATTCAGTGGCACAAGTTGAATCAATTACAGGAATTAGTGGTCATAAATTAAGAATTTGGGAAAGGCGTTACAAGTTTCTCAAACCAAAGAGAACACCTACGAACATAAGGTTTTACACAGCAGACGATCTAAAGCTCCTTATTAATGTGGGAATTTTAACAAGACATGGGAATCGAATATCCAAGATAGGCAGCCTATCCAGTAAGGAAATATCTGAAAAGGTAATAGAGCTTCTAACTGATACAGATACAGACTTTGAAGATGATATATCAAGTTTAATGTTAAGCGCAATAAACTTTGACGAAAATCTTTTTAATAATATTTTTCAACGTCAACTGGTTAGAAGTGGATTTTTAGCAACCATAACAGATCTAATTTATCCTTTTCTAAATCGTGTAGGTGTAATGTGGACAGCTAGCAGGATAATTCCATCCCAGGAACATTTTATTACGAACCTAGTTAGACAAAAAATAATAAGCTCTATCGATAGCTTGCAACAACCAGCGCATGATGCACCTGAAATACTTTTGTTCCTGTTCGAAGGTGAGGATCATGAACTGCCACTGTTAATTGCCTCATTCATTATTAAAGATTTAGGATGGAAAGTATACTATCTTGGTCAAAATATTCCCTTAAATGATATCGTTACAATAATTAAAAAAAGAAACATACCAACTGTTATGTCTATGATTACAGCACCGCAAATTGATAAGGTATCCAATCTAATCTACGACCTGATATCAAATACCGACGTTCACCTTATATTATCTGGAAGCAAGAAAAACATCCCAAATTTCGAAAATCTAGAAACTGTTTCCGTTGTAAATAATCCTAAGGAACTTATATCACAACTACATAATCTCAGTAATAGGTAATTTCTAACGGAATTAATTACTATCATTGCCCACATGAAACAAAATCTTTTTGGCAAGAGTTTACCAGAACTCCAGGATGTGGTTGCTCAGCTAGGGCTGCCAAGATTTACTGCCAAACAAATGGCCCAATGGCTATATCAGAAAGATATTACCTCCATTGATGAAATGACAAACCTCAGCAAAAAAGCAAGGGGTATGTTGAGCGATAAATACTTGTTGGGACTTTCTGCTCCTATTTCAGCTCAGGAATCAAAAGATGGAACAAAGAAATATTTATTTAGTATAGGCGACAATGGATATATTGAATCAGCCTTTATTCCTGAATCCAAAAGAAATACTATTTGTGTTAGTTCTCAGGTTGGATGTAAAATGAGATGCTTGTTCTGCATGACAGGGCGTCAAGGGTTAAAATCAAACCTTACCGCAGGGGAAATCCTTAATCAAATTAGAAGCTTACCTGAATGGCAAAAATTGACGAATATTGTTTTTATGGGAATGGGTGAACCCCTTGATAATTTGGATGCTGTACTCAAAAGTTTAGATATTTTAACTTCAGAATGGGGTTTTGGATGGAGTAAACGTAAAATAACTGTAAGTACAATTGGAATTGTTCCTGCAATGAGACGGTTTTTGATAGAGAGTGAATGTCATTTGGCCGTTAGTTTGCATTCTCCCTTTGAATCGGAGCGAAAAATGCTAATGCCAGTTAGCCATGTACATTCAATTGAAAGTATAGTTAAAGAAATTAAAAGGCATGACTTGGGAAGACATCGTAGAATATCCTTTGAATACATTGTTTTTGGTGGAATTAATGATACATCTAAGCACGTGAAGGAAATGGCAAGGGTTCTAAATGGTATAAATTGTAGGATTAATCTAATACGATTTCATGAAATACCCAAAACACCTCTTGCATCAACCGATGAAAGACGATTACAAATTTTTAAGGATGCGTTAAGCAATAAAGGCATTTTTACTTCAGTAAGAGCTTCTCGTGGCCAAGATATTGATGCTGCGTGTGGATTGTTATCTACTAAAAATCAACAGCCTGCCATACCTGAAATTAAAACTATTGCATAATATATTTATACTGATTCCTCAATACAACAAATACTGATGTAAGCATAAACAATATTAATATCCCGGCATGTGGGAAATAAAAATGCCTAATTTTGTCATTTTATAATGTTATAGGATGGGTAGAGGATTTGCAAGTGATAATTGGTCTGGAGTTTGTCCAGAAATTATGAGAGCTCTTAATGATGTAAATGAAGGACATATTTTTGCCTACGGTGAAGGTAACGAAGAAATTTCTGCTACATCTCGTGAAATATTTAAGAAATATTTTGGTGATGATATAGAAATATTCTTTGTTTACAATGGAACAGCAGCAAATGTATTATCAATTAAACATATAATACAATCTTATCAAGCAATAATAACGGCAAATACTGCTCATCTTACTGAGGATGAATGCGGTGCTCCAGAAAAATTTATAGGCTCAAAAATACTTGAAGTAAATTCCACTGATGGTAAGATTACTCCTGAGCAAGTAGAGCCTTTTATGAATAGTATTGGATTTCAGCATCACAGTCAGCCAAAGATTATTTCAATATCTCAGGTAACGGAAATGGGCACTGTATATTCACCCCAGGAAATAAGAACTCTTGCCGATTACGCTCATGCAAATAATATGTATTTACACATGGATGGAGCTAGAATTAGTAATGCAGCTGTTTCATTGGGATCTGATTTTAAAAGTTTTACAACAGATGTAGGAGTTGATATACTTTCATTTGGGGGAACAAAAAATGGTTTGATGTTTGGAGAGGTAGTTATATTCTTTAATAAAGAATTAGCTAATGATTTTGAATACACCAGAAAACAAGGGATGCAATTACATTCTAAAATGAGATTTATTGCTGCTCAGTTTACACAATATCTAACCAATGATTTGTGGCGCAAAAATGCTCAAATAGCTAATGATAAGGCAAAAGAACTTGCTAAAAAAATTTCCAATATAAAACATCTAAAAGTAAGTCAGGATACCCAAGCAAATGGTGTATTCGTTATGATACCAGTGGGGATTATTCCAATTTTACAGAATGAGTATTTTTTCCATGTATGGAATGAAACTCCACAATTAATTAATGATGTTGAATATAAAGAGGTGAGATTAATGTGTTCATGGGATACTACGGATGGCGATATAAATGGGTTCATTGATCTGACTAAAAAAATACTAGAAAAAAACGGCATTTAGATTTTATTCAATTACCTTATCGTTGTGAGAATTAACAAAAAGGATGGTGCCAGTTTTATCAAAACCATTGAAGGTATCTCCTTTCTTGACGGAGTCTTCATGAAATCCCAATATAACTAATCCTGCGTCTCCCGATTTATCATTAACAAGTTTCTTAGTGCTTAAATCATGGTCTTGGGGTATAATCTCAATATTATTTGATGTTACTGGCAGCCGACCTGATTTTATAAGATCTTTCATTTTGATACGACTTTCCGCTTCCAGATCAGGAGGGCATACATCAAAAATTCTTATGTCTGTTTTTTTCCAGTCGGGATGGCCCAAAATAATAAACCCAAGTAATATCATCAAATTGGCATTTGAGGAATCCGATGAGGATATCCAAATATGAATTCCATTTTTATAGTTTACATTTCTCTTGCTAGTAGCAAGTATAAGAACATCAAAATTACCGGCGTTAACAAGAGCGAAATTGTCAACAATATGTTCCAAATTACCCGGTTTATCTTTGTCAAATTCAAATATCACCATATTATTTTCCATTCCTGCAATTCCTGGTATTTGAATGGATTGTGCAATTGCAGAGGTATAGGAGGGTGATATGATGGTATCTAGATAAACATGGCTCCCAGTTTTGCGTATAATTTTATTTATTCTTAACAATTCATCTTCAGCTTGTTCGCGGGTTGCTTTTGAATAATAACCCTCTATTCTGTGGAGGTATGTGCCAAATCCATACTTATAAGATATCCAGTTTAATAGCGTAAGTGCCATGTTTCTTTCAAAAGTACTTTTAGATATACATATTGCACTAGGTCTCCATTCATGATAGGCTCTTTTTCGTCTTTTGCGCTGTAGAAATACCTGTAAATTTCTATTTAATTGAAATATTGCATTTGAAAATATTGAAACGAAACCCTTGCGTTTTTTGTGATAGCTATTTATATAAAAATACAGACTAGTCATAATTATGAATGCTAGCATAGCATAAAAGGTATTTATTTTAAACATTACCCATAATGAAATGATAAAACCTAAAAGTGATAAATACCATTTACTATTATACGATGGTCGATATGATGGTGATGATCCAAAATGGTTCAAAAAAGAAATTAGACAAAGTGCACCATATGTTAACATAAAAAACATAGATATAATCTCTGCAACGGAATTCACATTACCCAATGAAATAAAAGCAATTGCAATTATCAAAGTAATTATGGAGCTATTTATTGGTTCGTTATCATTGTTTCTTCCGTGAGCAAGCCATTTATTTAATTTCTTACTAGGAAAAGCATTATCTGAAGCAAGCGCCTGCAAAGTTCTTGGTGCCACCATAATGGATCCCAGTGCTGATGAAATTGTAGATGCAGCAAGTCCAAGTGGTATAATCCAACTTCCTTCTATGGCTATATTTCCCATTACAAACTGATTATTTACCAACTCCTCTGGGCTTGCGCTAACCGAAAGTTTGTATGAAATAAAAAAGTAGATAATCATTCCGAAAAATGCTGCGGCTATGGTGCCAATGGGGATGGATTTGGATGGATTCTTCAAGTCACCAGATAAGCCTACTCCTGCTGTTATACCTGTAAACGCTGGAAATATTATAGCAAAGACAAGAAAAAAATCGTTACTGTTTCTAAAGTCCACATTTAAGAAACTAAAATCTGAATTTGCTGCAGCATCTCCATTTCCAGCGAAGAATAACCCAAGTGATATAAATAGTATTGCCACAACAAAATATAGTGCCTTAACTCCTAAATTAGCACCTTTAATTAAAATTACCATACCAAGTATTAGTATCGATGGTAAACTTATGGCTTGTCGTGGCAAATTAATTTCATAAACCTTCTCAACATACTCAAAAAAGAACTGAAATGATTCTGTAAATGCAATTACATAGAAGGCGACACTAATTGCCTGAGAAAGAAAAAGCGCTATGCCAATAGTGGCTCCAATGTTTAACCCAAAGGATCTTGAAATTATAAAATATTCTCCGCCACCTTCAACTCTCTTATTACTAGCAATCTCTGAAATGGCTAATGCTGTTGGAATTGTGACCAGATGTCCTAGAATTATTATTGCTATAACACCCCAAAAACCTAAAGTGCCTACTGCAAAACCAAACCTCAGAAATAAGATTGCCCCTAATATTGTTGAAATTGCAGTAAAGAATACAGGTGCTGTACCAAATTTACCTGAAATTGTTTTCCTTGCCATTTTTAATTTATTTTTCAGATACTAACAAAGATAGAATTTTATGTATTCATTAAGGATTACGAAAATCATGGACTGCCAAAAAAGTACAATTCAATATAAATCATACTTGATGTAAAGTATTCACTTCAGTTGTTTCATAGGTGAAAGATGATAACAGACTATTTGTGAACATCTTTTATGAATTCATCTACTTCGGGAACTCCACCCTGATAAACAAGATACCCATTGTATGGTTCACGTAAAGTTATTTCATCATTTACAGGAGTTAGCATAAGTTTCTTTACTTCCTCAGGGTCATCAGTTTGACCAAGAACCCAACTTAACTTTACCCATGCAACTTCTGGTAACATATTACCTGCTGGTATAATTCCCTTTGCCATCATATCCCGTCCTGTATCATAAACAAACATATGAACATAACCCCAGATAGTTTGGAGAGTCATAAACATATGTATACCTTTTTCATGGGCTCTTTCAATTGCTGGATAAAGCTCTTTGTTAACATGCCCAAGTCCCGTACCGACAAAAATAATACCCTTATAACCTGAATCTACAAGTGCATCAATAGTATCTGGAGCCATGCCTGGATAATAATATAACATGGTTACTTTATCACTAAAATAAGGTAGAATATTTACGTTCTTATCATTACGTCGTTTGTTGTAGTTCTTTTTTATGGGGATAATCTCTTCTCTGTTTATTCTTGCAAGTGGTGTATCTCCGATGGTTCTAAATGTTGACCTATAAGAAGAGTGCATTTTTCTTACTCGTGTTCCCTTATGCAATAATCCGTATTCATCAGATGTTGGGCCAAACATACAGACTTGCACTTCTGCCATATCAGATTGCCCAGCTGCTTTCATGGCATGCATAAGATTAAGTGCGGCGTCAGAACTAGGTCTATCTGAAGATCTTTGCGAACCAACAAGAATAATTGGTATTGGCAGGTTCTGGCACATAAAAGTAAGTGCTGCACCTGTGTGATGTAATGTATCTGTACCATGCCCTATTACAATTCCATCAACTCCTTTCTTTATTTCTTTTCCAATTGCCTTGGCAAGTGCTAAATACTGTTTTGGCCCCATATTTTCACTAAAAACAGCAAATATTTTCTCGGTTTCTAGATTGCAAATATCAGCAAGCTCTGGTACCGCACCATAAAGCTCTCCTGGAGAGAATGCGGGAATTACAGCTCCCGTTCTATAATCAAGTCTTGACGCTATTGTGCCACCAGTTCCAAATAACTTTACTTTTGGAAGACCCTTTGTGTAGGGAAAATCTTTTTCAGGTATTTTATAATTAGCCTTTTTATAACCGGTTTCTTTCATGCTTAAAATCGTACGGGTATCTATGCCTATATTATATCCTGTTATTATCTTTATAACAATGTGCTTATCATCGTCATTCTCGGATCTAGGTAGCACTGTACCCTCAAAACTTCCGCGGGTTGTCTCAGCAGATACAGCTCCCCAAACTCTAACTTTGTATTTCTTAAGTAGCTCTAAAGCCTCACCTTTGTACCCTTGAAAAATATCGTTGTCCATAATTAAACCTCTTTACTTAAGTCAGTTAATTCAATATTCCCGATTGCTATATTTCTTAGCTTTCCCATAACCCAATTCTTTCTTTTGATATTGGAAATTATTTCTTTACCCTCGGAAAACTTTTCATTTAGCAAGGGTAGTTTTGATAGTATTTCTTTTTTTGAGTATTTTTTGAAATTCATACTGGTGAGGATGGATTCAAAATCCATCTGAGGATGCATAATAAGTTCTGGCAGCATCTTTTCTGCCAACTCAAAAGTTATTCCTTTACTTTTTAAGTATTTGAAAAGTTTAAATATTCTTTCAAAATTAAACTGTTCAGGACCCTGGTAATGTCCAACTGCAAACTTAACCTCGTGGCCAAAAAACGCGCATACATATTTGGGATTTACACCAATTTTATCAACGATTTTAGTTATTATGGGAAAAAGATTTTTGGAAAATATGTACGTATAAACTTCCTCATTAACTCCCCATTCCTTTAATATCTTATAGTTATCAATTACATCTGTAGGCAGGTTTTTATTTAGATTATTCAAATAGTTGTCGTCAAGAGGTATGGGTGCTGAATCAGTATCTGGATACATTCGATCTGCTCCTGGTAGGACACGCTCAAATATTGTTGTTCCATCTTCAAATGACTTTCTTGTTTCATTTGGAACTCCAGTAAGTGCCAATTTACATCTTTCTTCAACTGTTTCTATAGCAGTTGAAATATCATCTTCATTTGCCCATATGATTATTTGAGAATCTTCCTTCGACGCCTTAAGTCTTGTTTGGACCAATTTCCAGTGTTTTTCAGAGAGTATTGACTCAAATTCTTCTGAATGGGCCATGTTAGGTTTTTCAATGCATGCTATTACCTTTAACCTGGTAGATATTTCATCTGCAAACATTTGTCCCGGTTGAGTAAAATAGGAAAGAGCACCCTTAAATCCAGGAAGGTTTATGGCAATAATGGTTTCTTTTTCCTCCAATTCTGGTAAAATAGATAATATGTCTTTTACACCCACCGAACTTACTTTCCATCCTTTAATGTTGTTTAAGTTTGCGGAAAGCATATCTCTTATTTGTAACAAAGCCCATTGACGAAATACCTCATTGTGGGTTAATTCGGGGATCCACTTTGTGTGCGCTACACCTTTTATTTCAACACGACTGCCACCTCTACAACTTACATTAACATCTTGTCTTCCTGCTCCCATTCCTGTTCTTACATTTCCAGTACTCCTGTTTAAAAACCTGATATAGTCACAACCATCTTTTACTTCATCAGGATTTTTAAAATCAGGATAGGTAACAGTTTCAATCAATGGCATCCCAAGTCTGTCGGTTTTATAAACACGAACATGTCCCACATCGCTAATCTCTCGGCATGAATCTTCTTCAATACTTAATTGTATTAACCGTATTTTTTTAGATGGGAGTTCGAGTTCTCCCTCTACACCCAATATCGCTGTACGCTGAAAACCAGCAGGGATACTTCCGTCGAGGTATTGCTTGCGTGTAATGTGAACCTCTCCAACAATATTTAGTTTCGATAATAAAGATATTTCCAATGCCTTCTCCAATGCATCCACGTTAATCGGAAAAGGAGGAGTATCATCGATTTCATAGGTACATGCATTTTCATTATTTATTCGATATACAATTTCCTTTCTTGTTTTAAATTCCATTAATGCTGTTCCATCATATTCTCCAAGTTCACTTAAAGTTGGTCGCATATGCCTGATTAGCTCAGCATTGTAATCATCGTGTTCATGAAATATTCCTGCTGGACAATGACAAAAGAGCTTTTCACTTGTAAGTAACTGCTGGTGTACTTCCAATCCAGACATAAAACCCAAAGCATCATATGTCTCTTGAGTTGCATCTATTCGAGGAACATAACCAACCTTTTTCTTGCTTATTTCATAATTGGACTTTGAATTAAAGCTCATTATATCAGTTGTTATTATTGTTTCATGTAAAAGTTCAAATTTAAGAAAAATGCCTTGGGAGATATCCTAATTTTTGAAAACTTTTATATCCTAATTTCAATTTAGATTTGACCTTTTTAATCAAATATCAATGGATATTTAAATCCAATTTCAATAAAGTTTCTAAATATTACGTTTATTTTTGTGGCAATTGGTTTTTGTATATTAATTATTTCACCTAGTGAAGATGTTTATGAACGCAGAATTATTGAAAAATCTAAAGATAACCTTACTTATTATTATGGTTATCATCAGTATTTCTTCATATGCGCAACAAAAGTCGCGTGTGATTATTGAGCATGCAGATTCCTACAGGTATAATGCTCGTATTGATAAGGATGTACAAAGATTAATAGGTAATGTTGTCATACGACAGGATTCCACATTATTTTATTGTGATAGCGCATACATCAATGAAATAAAAAATAGCTTTGAAGCATTTAATAATGTTCACATAAAAGTAAATGATACTATTGATGTTTATGGTGATAGACTTTTATATGATGGCAATACCAGAATAGCGGAATTATTTGATAGTGTTAAGCTCGTAGATAAAAACACCATTCTTCGTACGAACCACTTGATATATAACAGACTAACTAAAACGGCATTTTATGATATAGGTGGAATTATTGAAAATGGCGACAATATTTTAAATAGTCTCATAGGAATATATTATACTAAAATTCGCACTTTTCATTTTAGGAAAGATGTAGTTTTAACAAACCCAGATCAAGAAACATATTCTGATACTCTCATATACAATACCAATAATGAAACTGCATATTTCCATGGACCAACTTTGATTAGAGGCGAGGAGAGTATGATATATTGCGAGGATGGATGGTACGATACAAAAAATGATATCTCGAAGCTTAAAAAAAGACCGTCAATAACAAATGATGAACAGAAAATAAGTGCTGATAGTATTTTATACAATAATAAAACCATGTTTGGTAAGGCCATGGGGTCCGTATTGATTGAAGATACCCTGCGTAAGGTAATTTTATCAGGTAAAAAGGGCGAGTTATGGGATAAGCTTGGCAAATCATATGTTACGGATAGTGCAGTAGCAATAACATATGACGCGAGGGATTCATTGTATATACATTCGGATACAATGTGGATGTTTTTTGATGAAGAGAGAAAAGCAAAGTACATGCAGGCCTACTATAATGTTAGGTTTTATAGAAATAATTTGCAAGGCAAATGTGATTCGCTTGCATATAGTATGTCTGATTCAACCATAAGGATGTATTATAAACCAGTTATGTGGTCTGGAAAAAATCAACTTACAGCTGATTCCATTACAATAATTGTATCGGGGAATAAGATTGACTCATTAATGATGTATAATACAGCATTTATTGTTTCTCGTGATTCAACAAAATCATTTAATCAAATAAGAGGTAAAAACATGGTTGCATATTTTGATAAAAATTCTCTTTCCAGGATTGATGTAAATGGAAATGCTCAAACTGTTTATTATGTAAGAGAAGAGGATGGTAATTTGATTGGGGTTGACTTGGCAGAAGCAAGTAGAATGAAAATTAGATTAAGAGATAGTGAAATACAAACAATTACTTATCATTTATCTGTAAATGAAGATATGTTCCCAGAAAAAGATCTCACGGAAAAAGAAACCCGCCTAAAAGACTTTAGCTGGTTAGAAAGCGATAGACCAATAAGTAAGAATGATATTTTTCCAAAGAAGTAATTCTAGAAAAGGGAGAACCTTACGTAACGTTTAGGGTTTTTCCTAACATCAAGAAGCAGAGAATCTAATGCTGATGCTGACCTATTTAGTTCTAGGTATAAACTATCATCATTCATTAGTTTACCCAGCGTACCATCTCCAGAATCAATTTTTGCTAATATTGAACTCATCTCATCCAATGCTAAGTTTATCCTGGCAAATGTTCCAGGGATCTCAGAGTTAGCCAATGAATCGCTGATAATTTCAAAATTTGTTATAATATTTTGAATATTTCCTTTATTGGCATTTAAAGCAGTTGTTAAAGAATCCATATTAATTAGAATGTCAGAAATTCTAGATGATTCTTCCACCACTAATGTGTCAATATTTGATGATGTACGTTGAAGGTTTGCAAAAGTTAGCTCAATATTTTGAAAACTTTCTTTGATATTAGTTCTAGCTTGTTCATTAAATATAGATTGAAATGCAATCACCAATGTGTCAATGGATCCCAAAAGATCTTCGGCCTTTTTCTTTATTGGTTGCATTTGTGCATTTACTTCTTCCATTAATCCACCCTCAACACTAGATTGAAGTGTATCGCCTTCCATTAGAATGGTAGGAGAATTTCCAAGAACTAATTCAATGGCTTTTGATCCCATTAAATCAGAGCTAAATATTCGGGCTACTGAATTATTTGGTATGGGAAAATCAGTTGACAGCATCATGCTTACCATTATATTTCCAGAAAGGTCAGGGTTAAAATAAACGTTTTTAACCTGTCCTACTCTCAGACCATTTATTACAACAGGATTTGCTTTAATTAAACCATTAATTTTCTGGTAGCTTGCGTAGTAAACGATTTCCTTATTGAATAGATTTTTACTTCTTAGGAAGTTGTAACCCCAAATAAAAACAACAATTGCAACAATAAAACTGATGCCTATAATTACGGGTCTAGTTTTCTTTTTATCTGTTTCAGCCATTGGATTAAAAACGCTAATTTAATTAAAATGTTACTTATGAAAGCTAATTAATAGGAAAATAACACAAAAACTAATTCCAAAATCTACTCCATCAATTTCTTTGCTTTGTCCAATGTTATTCTTGTATTCATATCAAATGCCACAATAAATGCATCAGAGTAACCATTAGCTCTTATTTTATTTTGATGTAAAATTGCATCATCAAGAGTGCTGAAATTTCCTGTTGTGTACTTGTAAAGGCCGTTGTGTTCGTAAAAAGATACATCGTTGAGCTTGTTAAATCTAGGATCTGATAAAACGGTTTTTCTTGGGCTTGAATAAAACTGAACTTTAAAGGTAACCCCATTAGTTGGAGTATCAATATGGACTACCGGTATAGGATTGTTATTAGAATTCGTATTATTTGTTACCACATTATTTTCCTTTTCAAACTCATTCTTATATTCCTTGAATGCTCTGTAAATTGCAGAAGCCATATAAACCTGTCCTTTTTTAGATTTTAGAAATTGTTCTTCAGATGAGTTTGAAAGATAACCCAATTCCACTAATACGGATGGCATTGATGTTTTCCATAGTACAAGAAAACCTGCTTGATATACACTTCTGTCTTTTCTTCCTACTCTTTCGGAGAATTGTTTTTGGATTTTACTTGCGATATTTAAACTTTGATCAAGATTGTCGTTCTGTAACAGTGTTAGTCCTATTATAGCTTCAGGTGATTTAGGATCAAAACCACCATAGTTTGATTCGGTCCCTTCTTCTAGTAAAATAGCTGCATTTTCCATCATTGCTACTTTCATATTTTTTTGTGCCCTACTATCTTCTATTCCCAAAACATAAGTTTCTGATCCATGTACTTTAGATGATGGATTTGCATTACAATGAATGGAAATAAATAAGTCCGCATTTGCTTGGTTTGCTATTTCGCCTCGTTTATACAGATTTACAAAGACGTCAGATTTGCGTGTATATATAACTTTTATTTCCGGAAAATTTTCTTCTATGTAACCGCCCGTTTTAAGAGCAACAGCAAGTGCTATATCCTTTTCCCTAGAATACTTTCCTGAGGCACCAGGGTCTTTTCCACCATGTCCAGCATCAATTACAACAGTCTTAATTTTTTCTCCCTTTTGAGCATGTATGTAAATGGGACAAAATAAAAATAGAGACCCTATGATTAATATTATTGAAGTTCTCACAACTAGCTTTTATATAAAACAAAATTATATTATTGGTAGTGTGAATCAAGAGATGTAATTCTAATTTATTAACATCAATTACTTTATTACTTGAGTTAATTGCATAAATAAGCAACAAGTAAAATTTAAATGTGATTCCATATCAAATCTAATTATAAAAAATATTTTTTAAAAAATACTTGACATGCATAGCATTATAATACTATATTTGCAATGCATGCATAGTAGTATTATTGCATTTATTTTCATTATAGCAAGATAATACACTGCAAACCAGTGTAATAATATTAAAACTTAATAAATGATAGTAGACGAAACCGTTGATTACCACTTGAGGTCCACTCTTTTTACAATGCGTCGTATGTATAATCTCATGGCACAGGAGTTTGGCATAACACAGGGAATAGGTTACGCATTAATTAACATTGGAGAGGAAGGAATACCTGCAACTAAAATTGCTCCACTAATGGGCATGACTAGTTCCAGTTTAAGCCGTATGCTGAAGAACATGGAGGATAATGGGTATATATTCAGAAAGCAGGACTTGGAGGACAGAAGAGTTGTAAGAATATTCCTGTCTTTTGATGGGAGAGCATTAAAGAAAAAAATAGAAGATGTGGTGTTGGATTTTAATACGAAGCTTTTAAAAAGGCTGAGTAAAAATGAAATAAAGGCCTTTGAAAAGGTTAATAGTATAATAAAAGAAGAAGCAAAAAGTGAGATTGAAAAGTTAAAACTCACACAACCTTGAAATAAACTGCTCTATGATAAGAAGAATTAAAAAAGTAGCCGTTCTTGGTTCTGGTATTATGGGATCAGGCATTGCCTGTCATTTTGCCAATATTGGTTTGGAAGTTTTGTTGATTGATATTGTTCCCAAAGAACCAAATGATGCTGAAAAAGCAAAGGGATTAACAATTGAGGATAAGGCAGTTCGTAATCGGATTGTAAATTCTTCTCTGCAAGCTACCCTAAAGTCAAAACCTTCACCCTTATACAAAAAGGAATTTGCTGACAGAATCAAAATAGGAAATTTTGATGATGACATAAACAAATTATCAGGATATGATTGGATAATTGAAGTGGTGGTTGAGAGAATTGAAGTCAAAAAAAATGTATTTGAAAAGGTAGATAAATACAGGAAGAAGGGGACTCTTATTACAACAAATACTTCTGGAATATCTGTTGACTTAATGATCGAAGGAAGAAGCAATGATTTTTGTGAACATTTTTGTGGCACACATTTCTTCAATCCACCAAGATACCTTCAACTTTTGGAGATAATTCCTACCAAGAAAACAAATCCGGAAGTAATTAGATTTCTGGAAGATTACTCGTCAAGGTTTTTGGGAAAACTTCCAGTGTTATCAAAAAACACGCCTGCATTTATAGCAAATAGAATAGGAACATATTCCATTATGGATTTGTTTAATAATGTTCATGAATTTGGATTGACTGTTCCTGAAATAGATAAACTTACGGGTCCAATTATTGGAAGGGCAAAATCTGCAACATTCAGAACTGCTGATATTGTGGGTCTGGATACTCTTGCACATGTTTCTACTAATATTAAGGAAACCACAAAAGATGAATCAAACAATACATTCTCAATCCCTGATTATCTTGGGGTAATGATTGAAAATGGTTGGTTAGGTCAGAAAGCAAAACAGGGATTCTTCAAAAAAGTTGTAGTCGATGGTAAAAAGAAATTTTTATCATTAAACTTTAAAACTTTGGAATATGAAGAGTCTCCAAAACCTAAGTTTGGCATTTTCGAAAAGACCAAAGAAGTTGAAAAAGTGTCCGCTCGTCTTCCAATTCTTTTGTCAGATAAGGGCAAGGTTGGTGATTTTTACAAAGCAACATTTTACTCACTGTTTCAGTTTGCTTCATTGAGAATTCCAGAAATAAGTGACGATATTTATAAGGTTGATGATGCCATGAATGCTGGGTTTGGATGGAAGCTAGGTCCTTTTGAATCCTGGGATGCATTGGGTGTTAAGGAAACCATTTCGAAAATGGAAGAAGCTGGTTTCAAACCTTCAGATTGGGTTTATGAAATGGTAAGCAATGGAATTGATTCTTTTTATAAGATATCAGAAGGGCAAAAGTATTGTTATGATATATCATCCAAAGATTATAAATTAATTCCTGGGCAGGATGGTAAAATTTCTTTGGATGTTCTCAGAAGTACAAGTATTGTATGGGAAAATACTGACCTTACAATATTTGACCTAGGAGATGGTATATTGAATGTGGAGTTTCATTCAAAAATGAATACCATTGGTGCTGGGACACTTGAGGGACTCAATAAAGCTGTTGACATTGCTGAAGAAAACTACAAGGGCCTAATTATTTCGAACGAGGGTGATCATTTTTCTGCTGGTGCTAATGTTGGAATGATATATATGCTGGCAATAGAACAAGAATGGGAAGAGTTAGACCTTGCTGTTCAATGGTTTCAAAAGACTATGATGCGTATGAGGTATTCTTCAATACCAGTAATAGGAGCTCCACACGGTATGGCTCTTGGAGGGGGATGTGAATTATGCATGCACACAGATAAGGTAATTGCTCATGCAGAAACATATATGGGATTGGTAGAGTTTGGAGTTGGTCTTATCCCGGGTGGTGGTGGAACAAAAGAATTTGCTCTACGATTATCAGATGAGTTGCAACCTGGTGATATTCGAACAAATGCCTTCCTAAACAGATATCTAAGTGTGGGTCAGGCAAAGGTGTCAACATCAGCTTATGAAGCATATGATCTAGGATATTTAAGAAATGGTATTGATGAGGTTATTGTTAGTAGAGCCCATCAACTCTCTTACGCGAAAAACATTGCTCTTCAGATGGCAGAAAAGGGTTACACAAAGCCTCCCACAAGAAATAATATTAGAATATTAGGTAAGGAAGCTTTGGGAATGGTTTATGTTGGAGCTGATGGCTTTGCAACTGCCAAATACATGTCGGAGCATGATAAGTTAATAGCAGAAAAATTAGGATTTGTTATGGCAGGTGGAGATATATCACAACCACTTACTGAGGTCTCTGAACAGTATCTTCTTGATCTTGAAAGACGGGCATTTATTGAATTATGTTCCACTCGATTAACCCTCGAGAGGATACAAAGTCTTATTACCAAAGGAAAAATATTAAGAAACTAGGATTATGAGCATGAAAGCGTACATAGTAGGCGGATATAGATCTGCCATAGGAAAAGCACCCAAGGGGAGTTTAAGGTTTACACGCCCTGATGATATTGGTGCTGTAATCATTAGGCACCTATTGAATGATTTCCCTCAAATTGAAACAGCAGAAGTTGATGATGTTATTGTTGGGAATGCATTTCCCGAGGCAGAAACGGGTTTTAATATGGGAAGGTTATTGTCTTTAATGTCATTCGATAATGTAGAAGTTCCGGGCTCTACGGTAAATAGATATTGTGCATCAGGCTTGGAAACAATAGCAATTGCATCTGCAAAGATAACTGCTGGAATATCTGATATAATAGTTGCTGGTGGGGCAGAAACAATGTCCATGATTAATATGGGAGGTTGGAGGATGGTCCCAAATCCAGATATGGCCATTAAGCATCCAAAATGGTTTCTAAGCATGGGTCTAACATCTGAAATGGTTGCTGAGGAATATAAAGTAACCAGAAAAGATCAAGATAAATTTGCTCTAGAATCTGTTAAAAAGGCAATACATGCTATTGATAGTGGAAAATTTAAGGAGGAAATAGTCCCTATAAACGTTAAAGAAAATTACTTTGAAGATGGTAAAAATAAGACTCGTGATCTAGTATTCGATACAGATGAGGGACCGCGTCGTGGAACAACATTAGAGGGTCTTTCAAAGTTAAAACCTGCATTTTCATCAAATGGTTTTTCAACTGCAGGTAATTCCTCGCAGATGTCGGATGGTGCAGCATTTGTACTAGTAGTAAGCGAAAAAATATTAAAACGATACAATTTAGAGCCAATGGCAAGGCTTGTTGACTATCAGGTTGCCGGAGTTGATCCTTATAAGATGGGAATAGGACCTATTAAAGCAATACCGAAGGTTCTTAAGCATTCTGGATTAAATTTAAAAGATATTGATTTGATTGAACTTAATGAAGCATTTGCATCCCAATCCCTTGCTGTAATCGATGAATTAGGGTTGAATAAGGATCTTGTAAACGTAAACGGTGGAGCCATTGCTTTGGGTCATCCACTTGGAGCTACTGGTGCTAAGCTTTCGGTTCAGTTACTTCACGAGCTAAAGAGAAGAAAAGGAAAATACGGAATGGTAACCATGTGTATTGGAACAGGTCAAGGAGCAGCAGGAATATTTGAAATGTTGTAGCAACAGAAGGTCCAAAAATGTAATTTAATAACTAAAAATAAATAAAATAACCATAAAACCAATTCAGACTATGGAAACAAAAGCTTTAAAAGGTGGAGAATTTCTGATTCGCGAAACCAACTTAAATGATGTATTTATTCCCGAGGAATTTAATGAGGAACAACGCATGATGGCTCAAACATGCAGGGATTTTAATGATACGCGTGTATTACCAAATATGAACCAGCTTGAAAAGCACGATAGGGATTTACTTACTCAAATATTTAAGGAGGCTGGTGAACTTGGAATCCTGGGCATATCGGTACCCGAGGAGTATGACGGCTTTGGCCAAAACTTTGTAACAGCCATGTTAACAACAGAGGAGATGGGGAGAGGATATAGTTTTGCTGTTGCATATGCAGCTCATGCTGGTATTGGTACATTGCCAATATTATATTATGGCACTCCTGAGCAAAAGAAAAAATATATTCCAGGTCTTGCCACCGGAAATTTAATTGGTGCATATTGTCTTACTGAGGCAGATGCTGGATCTGACCCAAACTCTGGTAAAGCTGAAGCAATTTTATCAAAAGATGGTAAACATTATATTTTAAATGGGGTAAAAATATGGATAACAAACGGTGGTGTTGCTGATGTTTTTATTGTGTTTGCAAAACTAAAGGGAGATAAAAACCTAAGTGCATTTATTGTTGAAAGAGACTGGGAAGGAGTTAGGGTTGGTGTTGATGAAGAGAAGATGGGAATAAAAGGATCCTCAACTGTTCAACTGTACTTAGATGATGTGAAAGTACCTAGTGATAATTTATTGGGTGAAGCAAATGGTGGTTTTAAGATAGCACTAAATGTTCTAAACTTAGGTAGAATTAAACTTTCGGGAGCAACAGTAGGAGCTGCTAAAGCTACAATAACCAATTCCTTGAATTATGCGAATGAACGTAAACAATTTGGTCATCTGCTTTCTGACTTTGGTGCAATAAAGTTTAAGTTGGCAGAAATGGCAATTCGTACATTTGTTTCCGAATCTCTAACGTATAGAGTTAGCCAGAGCATTGATGATGCAATTCAGAGCATTGTTGATGAAGGTGTTGACAAGGGTAAGGCAACAATTGAAGGTGTCCGTCAATATGCCATTGAAGCATCCATTGCGAAGGTATTTGGTTCGGAAGCACTAGATTATGTTGTTGATGAGGGTGTTCAGATATACGGCGGCATGGGATACTCATCTGAAACTATTGTTGAGAAAGCTTATCGGGATTCAAGAATAAATAGAATTTTTGAAGGTACAAATGAAATAAATAGAATGCTGGCAGTTGGTGAACTTGTAAAGAGAGGGATGAAGGGTGAATTTGACCTTCTCACACCTGCTAAGTCCGTGGCTAAAGAATTACTTGCAATACCAGATTTTGGAAGTTCGAGTCAGGATTATTTTGAATTAAAACATAAGTATCTTTTGAACTACAAAAAGACAATACTTTTAGTTGCTGGCGCAGCTCTGAAGAAATACATGGATAAATTTTCCAATGAGCAAGAGATAATTATGAATATTGCGGACATGTTAATTGTAACATATGCAGCAGAATCATTATTGCTTAGGGTTGAAAAAATGGCATTGGTTCATAACCACAAAAACATAGAACTTTACAAAGATATCCTTGATGTTTACCTATATGATACTGCACCACAAATGAATAAATGGGGAAGTGATGCAATAAATTCATTTGCAACTGGTGATGAATTAATGGGTATGCAAATGGGTATAAAAAGGTTTACTAAAACCGCAGGTATCAATGTGGTTGAAAAAAGAAGAAATATTGCTAACCATATGATATCATCAAATACTTACAATTTGTAAGTTATTGACTGTAAATATTCAATAATTAAAAAAACAAAATTCAAATGGCTAATGGAATAAAAAAACTAGTTGCTTCACCATGGAAACTTAGAATATACCTATTGTTAAAACTACCTTTGGCTTTTATTGCAGGACTAAGGCTTACTAGTATTAATCCGAATTATGTTTCAATTGGGGTTCCTTATAATTTTCTCACAAAGAACCCCTTCAACTCCGTTTACTTTGCAGCACTTGCTATGGCAGCAGAATTACCCTCGGGTATCCTTGCCATAAATCAGGTTGAAAATGTTGGAAAGCCTGTGTCGATGTTGGTTCTTAGCATGAAAGGTTCATTCCTCAAAAAAGCAAAATCCAGAATCATTTTTACCTGTAATGATTCTGAAAAGATTAGATCAGCAATAGAGAGCAGTATTAAAACCGGAGAACCCCACGTTGTTGATGTTAAATCAGTTGGTATTGATTCCAGTGGAGAAGCAGTAGCTGAATTTACATTCACGTGGACATTTAAAGCAAAAAATCACTAAGTTTGAAAGGCATTTAACAAAAAACCAAAACCATAAGCAATGAATGTAACTCGCACCTTTGATCTAGTTGATAATTTAATGGAAAGTTTGCAGCGTGATGATGCACTTGCCGTCAAACGAAATGGAGCATGGGAAAAGTTTAGTACCTCCACTTATAAGGAAATGGTAGATAACTTTAGTTATGGATTACTTGCTATGGGATTATCAAAGGGAGATAAAATAGTTAGTATATCCAATAATAGGCCCGAATGGAATTATATGGATATGGGAATGTCACAAATAGGTTGTGTCCATGTTCCAATCTATGCAAATCTTGGCCATGATGAGTACAAGCATATATTAACACATTCCGATGCAAGATTAATTATAGTATCCTCAAATGAGTTCTATGTTAAAATTAAAGCGCCCTCATTGGAAGCTCCCAATATTGAGCATATTTTTTGCTTTGATCCAGTTGAGGGTTTAAAATCATGGACCGACATAATAGATCTGGGGAAAAATAATGCAAGTAAGCTTAAGGATGACCTCGTTAAGATAAAAGATAGTATTACCGAAGACGATATCTTATCAATTATATATACATCAGGAACAACCGGTCTTTCAAAGGGTGTAATGCTTAGTCATCGCAATTTTATTTCCAATGTTCATGGATGCATAAACAGGTTACCAGTTGCTTCCACAGGAAAATTTGTAAGCTTCTTACCACTGTGTCACGTTTTTGAGAGAATGGTGAATTATCTTCTCCAATATCAGGGTGTAGCGATATATTATGCTGAAAGTATTGATACACTTGGAGATAATATTCGTGAGGTTAATCCCGAGGGATTTTGTGCTGTGCCAAGAGTTATTGAAAAATTATTTGATAAAATAATGTTAAAGGGCAAGAACTTAACTGGCATAAAAAAAGCATTATTTTTCTGGGCCGTTAATTTAGGACTCAGGTATGAATTGAATGGTGCAAATGGCTGGTGGTATGAATTTCAATTGAAAATTGCAAATAAACTCATCTTTAGCAAATGGAGGGAAGCATTGGGAGGTAATATACAGGTAATAGTTTCTGGTGGTGCTCCATTACAAGCAAGGCTTGCCCGTATATTTTCTGCGGCAAAATTGATAGTTCAAGAGGGGTATGGATTAACAGAAACATCGCCTGTTATTGCGGTTAACAAAAATCATTATCCGTATCTTAAATTTGGAACAGTTGGACCACTTGTTGAAAATATCGAGGTGAAAATTGCAGCTGACGGAGAAATATTGATGAAGGGGCCAAGCTTGATGATGGGATATTACAAAGATGAGAAAAAAACCAATGAAGCCATTGATAAGGATGGATGGTTCCATACCGGAGATATTGGTGAGATTCAAGAGCATGATATTTTAAAGATTACGGATCGTAAAAAAGAGATATTTAAGCTTTCAACGGGTAAGTATGTTGCTCCACAGGTAGTTGAAAATACTTTTAAAGAGTCGGATTTTATTGAACAGATTATGGTAGTGGGAGATGGTGAAAAATATGCAGCAGCAATTATTTGCCCCGCATATCATTTTCTTCATGGATGGTGCTTTAAGAATGGAATAAAGTACCATAACAATAATGATTTAACAACAAATTCAAAAGTAATTGCAAGATATCAGAAGGAAATCGATAATATTAATCCCCAATTGGGGCACCATCGACAGTTGAAAAAATTTCAATTAGTTGATCAGGAATGGACACCAGAGACAGGAGAATTATCTCCAACTCTCAAGGTAAAAAGACGATTTCTGAATGATAAGTATAAAGAAAAAATCGCACTGCTTTTTGAAGAATAAAATTTATTCATTTCAGATACTGTTCAATGAAATAATTAATTTAAAACTTCATTTAATATATTTTTAATTAGAAATCTTATACCCAATAAAAATTAAAATAATTAACCATGTTAAACCAGTTAATATTTCTGATTGTTTTATTGATTACCCTAGGGGTATTTGCATATTCTACATCCAAATATGTAAAGTATTTTAAGTTCACAAAGAAGAAATCACTTTCTGACTTTGGTAAGAGAATATGGGTTACAATAAAGGTTGCTTTCTTGCAAACTAAAATATTACGACGACCTGTTGTTGGTTCAATGCATGCTCTAGTTTGGTGGGGATTTATTTTAATTCTTTTTGGTAGTCTGGAAATGGTATTTGATGGATTATTTGGTACTGAAAGGGTGTTCTCTTTTATGGGCCCCTTATATGATTTTGTTATGGCAGCCGGAGATATAGCCGCCTTTGCAATTACCATATTAATTCTTGCTTTTTTATTTCGTAGAGTATTTATGCATATAAAACGATTCTATGGTCCTGAAATGAAACCCGTATCAAAGATGGATGCTAATCTAGCATTAACAATTATTCTAATGTTAATGATTACACTTCTTGGTATGAATGTATATTATATTTTATGGTGTGAGTCAACGGGTACAATAATCCATGGAAGTTATCCTGTGAGTAAATTAATTGCCGCATTATTTAATTCATCACCAGCTTATAACCTATGGACAGTATACCAGATTAACTGGTGGGCACATATATTATGGATATTCATTTTTGCTAACATACTACCTTATTCCAAACATTTTCATGTATTTATGTCAGTTCCCAATGTGTTTTTTAGTGATATGAAACCAATGGGCTATGTGGAAAACATGGAATCCATAACCAAAGAAGTTAAATTGATGATGGATCCTGATGCTGCTTTTGAAGATGATCCTGAAGCAGACGAATCAGAGCCAGAAAGATTTGGCGTTAAGGATGTTGAAGATCTAAATTGGATAAATTATTTTAATTCACTTGCGTGCACAGAATGTGGAAGGTGTACTTCTTCATGCCCTGCCAATATCACTGGCAAATTGTTGTCACCCAGAAAAATTATGATGGGTACTCGAGCTAGAATGAAAGAAAAGGGTCCTGGCTTAGTAGCGGAGGGTAATTCATTTGATGATGGAAAATCCTTGGTTACAACATTCATAACCGAAGAAGAATTATGGGCATGTACACAATGTAATGCATGTGTACAAGAATGTCCGGTTAACATAAATCCAGCATCATTGATTCTTGATATGCGAAGGTATCAAGTAATGGAGGAGTCAAAAGCTCCTACTGGACTGAATACCGTATTCCAAAATATTGAAAATAATGGGGCTCCGTGGCAGTTTAGTCAAGATGACAGGATGTTGTGGGCAGAAGATTTGAATGTACCTCTAATGTCAGATGGAAAGAACCCTGACTACTTATTTTGGATTGGTTCTGCTGGTGCTTTCGATGACAGATATAAGAAAGTTACCCGAGAATTTATTAAAATATTAAATCATGTAGGAATAGATTATGCCGTATTGGGTACAGAAGAAAGTGATAGTGGTGATGTTGCAAGACGTTCTGGAAATGAGATGCTATTTCAGATGCAGGCAATGATGAATGTTGAAATATTAAATGGTTATGATGTTAAGAATATAATAACATGCGATCCTCATGATTTTAACACCATTAAAAATGAGTATCCTGATTTTGGAGGCAATTACAATGTATACCACCATTCACAGTTCTTGCAAGAATTGATTGATAATGGCAAAATTAACCTTGATGGAAAAGAGTTTGCTGATAAAAAGATCACGTTTCATGATCCATGCTATCTTGGAAGAGGAAACGGTGAATATGATGCTCCCCGTTCTGTTTTAGATGCAATGCCAGTTAAAAATGTAGAAATGAAAAGAAATAAAAGCTTTTCTTTATGCTGCGGAGCCGGTGGTGGCCAAATGTTCAAAGAAGCCGAAAAAGGGGATAAGGAAGTATTTATGGAACGTACAGAGGAAGCTATATCCACCGGATGTGATATCATCGCAACAGCATGCCCATTTTGTATGGTTATGATGACAGATGGATTAAAGTATAAGAATAAAGATGAGGAAATTAAAAATTATGATATTGCTGAGCTTGTGAGCGCAAGCCTAAATATATAGTTCGATTTATTTTATGTCAAATCCAATTCTAGCCTTTGTAAACGTAATATCGTCCATAGAAATATCAAATACAAAGTAAAGTTCATTTGGCTTCTTTCTTGAGATAGAAATTTTCAATTCCAGATTATTGTTCGGTACTATAGGCTTAAGGTACTTAACTTGTTTTATGTCATTCATAAAAAGCTCCTGATTCAATTGATATTCAAGGATTTCTTTCACTATTTGTAATTGCATAACCCCAGGAACCACTGGCTGTTCTTTAAAATGACCATCATAAACAGGATGATTGGAGTTTAGTTCAACCACAGCATGGATTTCATTTCCATTCTCAGAGATATTCACTATTTTATAGAAATCCTCAATTAAAAACCCTGTCATATCAGCTTTTATTTAATTTGTTTACCAAACTAATGAAAATATATGGAAGAAGATGCCATGTAATTTCATAACCTAACATATCATTTGCAACTTCCTAAAAGAATTAGGCTGTGATTCGAATTTCTGAATTGATTGTAAATTAATATTGTATTAAAATTTTTGCTGGCATCTATGGGGTTAGGAAAAATATCAGGAATTTTATTATTCTTTATTATTTGCGCGCCCAGCCATGTTGCGATTGCAGATGAGGTGTCAAATTCTCCACATAAATATTTATAATTAATCGAATCGGATTCTGTAAATAGTTCATCATCTATACTATCATATATCCCATCATATTTTGAATCACCATTTCTTCCCAAAAGCACAAGATCAATGTCAGTAGCGGCAAAATTATTCCTTTTCAAAAACCCACGAATAAATGCACCAATATTATTATGGCTATTTGGATTTAACATAAAATCCGTATCTATAATACTTGCGTAAGTAGTATCTGTTTTCTTTGCTGACAGTGAAAAAAATGCACTACCCTCTCCAGCAATAGCCCCAGGTTCATCTCTATTTAAGATGTTATCTACATCAATCGGAATTCTTTTATAGTGACCTATTTTGGTTTTTATACTCCAACTTTCCAATGTTATTTCATCAAAGCCACCCACAAGAACATTCTCTGCTTTATTTTCATTTATCATTATCATACTATCTAAAAGAGCGCTCTCAAAACTAAATGTACGATGTACGTATGTGAGATTATAAGAATGGTTATTAAGGCTAAGAGCTATGGCGCCGCCTATGGTATTGTGTGTAGACTGAATAAATGCCGTTGGCGTAAGGAGTTCTTCATCATTTACTATCATTGCATTAAGGAATTTTTCCGTATCCTCCATACATCCCATACCAGTGCCTGTAATAATTGCATCTGGTTTTGTTATATCGGCTTCCTTTAGGGCAATACCCGAAGAAATGATACCCATTCTGACAATCTTACTCATTCTTCTGAGCAGCTTAGGGTTGATATATTCTCGATAATTTGGTTTCAGTATTTGTAAAAAATTACTACCGCTATTGGGAGGGGTATAGTTGATTAATTTACCACCAATGGTATCTTGTGGCGATACACAACCCATTCCATTTATGTAGACTGCTTTTTTTAGCTTGGAAGTTTTATTGTCAGCCAAAGAGTAATTTTTTGTGCTGGAAAATACAATTGAAGAATCGTTACCTCCAAATCCAAAAGAGTTAGTTAATACATTGGATAAAACAATATTATCTATTAATTTTCTCTCGGGTTCAATATCGATTTCTTTTATGGGATTGCTAAAATTTATGTTTGGTGGAATAAAATTATGTTTTAAAGCAAGTATTGATATTACGGATTCTATAACACCTGCTGCACCAAGTGTGTGACCAGTATAACCTTTGGTTGAGCTAAAACGGGGTAGCTTATTTCCAAATAGGCGCTTTATTGCAATCCCTTCGGTAAGATCATTATTATATGTACCAGTACCATGTACGTTTATGTAATCAATATCATCAGGACTTAGGTTTGCCTCATTTAACGCATGTTTCATTGAAAGGAATGGTCCTGTGCCTTCATTTGATGACGCTGTTTGATGATGCGCATCATTGGCATTTGCATACCCAGAAACCACAGCATATATTTTCTTTTCGGCACTCAAAGCTGAATTGAAATCCTCAAGAACTAAAAATGCAGAACCTTCCCCTAAATTTAACCCAGTTCTGCTATCATCAAATGGTCGGCAATGCTCTTTATCTAAAATCATTAAAGTATTGAACCCATTTAAAGTAAACTTGGAAAGAGAATCGGTACCACCAACAACAGCTTGTTTTACTAGTCCGTTTTTTATTAACCTAGAGCCCATAAGAATGCTGTTCAATGAAGATGAACACGCTGTGCTAATTGTAGTGGTAAGCCCAGATATATTGCAATTATCTGCTATCATCTCGGTGCTGTTACCAGCATGATGAAGATCGATATAGTCCTTATGATTTCCCTCGACCATATCCTTGTAATGTATTTCGCTTCTGTCCATTCCGCCTACAGTTGTAGCCGAAATTAATGCTGTTTCTATTTTCGTATCGATATTTGCATCCTTAATTGCTTGTTTTGCCGCAATTATACCAAGTAATGCAGTACGAGTCCAAGGTTTAGATTTATCTACTTTGGCGATATCAATCAATTCATCATGAGTAAGCTTAATCTCACCCACAACAAAGTTGTTCTTATGTCTTGTGTCTAGAATTTCAATGTTGCTAATACCATTGGATTCTGAAATGAGCGAATCGTAGGTTTCCCCTAGGTTTTTGCCTATGGGGCTAATAATGCCAATGCCTGTTACAGCAACCTTATTCATCGTTATTGATTCTCCTGAATAAATTCTGCCATAGTTTTTAGAGAGTAAAAAATCTTCTGCCCATCTTTTGGATTTTGTATTTTGACACCATATTCCTTCTCAAGTAATACAATTAGTTCTAGAGCATCTATAGAATCCAAGCCCAGACCGGTTCCAAACAATGGCTCATCAGCATCAATATCTTCAGGCTCAATGTCTTCAAGGTTTAACTGCTCAATAATCTGCAGTTTCAATTTGTCTATCAATTCTTCCATTTGATAATTAAGTGATTAGGTTAAATAACTTATTTACTTCACTAGCAGAATGGTTAATGTTTCCATTTTTTGAAGCTAAATAAATAAATGCCTCATATTTTTCCTGATGAAAATTTACCCATCCACCGATACCTACTTCTGCTTTTCCAGTCAAAAATAAACTATTGATATGATCAACAACTATTTCGGCATTAAATTTTTCAACAATAAAAAAACTATTTTCTCCTTTTATGCCATTACGGATTGATATCTCACCTATCATTATGTTTGGAAGTGTATATACAAAAATAGATGGGCTTGGAAAGAAATTTTCATAATCATTTATTGTATTCTGATGATTATAATCAGTATCAATTGTTGAGTCTGAATTGGATAATACAATGGAAACATCTTCAGAATTATATACTGATAGGTTGATATCTTTAAGTAAAATCTCGACTGCTAAAAATCCAAGCTTACTTATTTCATCCATCTTGAAGAACTTGGAATAAGCTATTTCGATGGATTTGTAAATATGTTTTAGAAATGATTTATTGTCTAACCCATTGATGTTTTCAATAAAAGGTTTTCCATTAACCAATACCCTATCAGAACTGATATGGCAATATTTTGATATTTTCAATGAGTTATTTATCATTACCTACTTTTGAAATTATCAATGAGGCATTGCTGCCACCAAACCCTGAAGCCATTTTTAAACAAGTTGTTATTTCTGTTTCCTGGGTTTGAGTAATAACAGAAATGTCTTTACTAACGCCAAGGTTTTCAAATCCAGCAGATTTAATTAGAGTGTTCATTCTCATTTCTTCTAACAGAATTGAGGTTTCAACCAATCCTGCTGCACCAAGCGTATGTCCAAGGTACCCTTTTATGCTATTTACAGGAACTTTATTTAGGTTATGCCGATCAATGGCAACACTTTCCATTTCATCATTGTATGGTGTTGCAGTGCCGTGGCTGGAGATATGGTCAATATCTGAGGATGTTATTCCAGCTTCAATTAATGCTTTGTTAATTGCAATGAATGAACCTTCTCCAGTTCTTGATGGGCCTGATATGTGGTTTGCGTCATTTGCACTTCCACCACCTCTATATCTTATGCTATTTCCATTTGGATCACTACTTAGTATTATAGTTGAAGCTGCTTCACCAAGTGAAAGCCCATTTCTTTCTTTGTCAAATGGTCTGCATGGGTCAGAACTTAGGGACATAAATGACATGAAACCGCTCACAACAAATCTACTTACCAAATCAGCACCAGTAACAACTACGTTATCATATTTTTCAGATTGTATCATCATTGCAGCTTTGTTTATGGCTAAAACACCGCTAATACAGGCATTTGAAATTACAATTGTCATATTTGGGTTGCCAAAGAACTTTTTTATTACTTCTCCAAGTTTCCATAGGCTAACTCTATTAGTAGCAAATGAATTTCTTTTATCTGGTTCAAGTAAATTAATGTTACCCTTGGTAGTAGATAAAATTATTCCCGTTTTATGAGAGGTTATGTCAATATTAGTTTTACTCAATGCTTCATCAACACTAACAATGAGCATTTTTTCTAGTCTAGTATGTTTGATATTTGAATATGGATACTTTTTTGAAATAAGATTATAATGCTCTTCTAATACGTTGTCATTTATCATTGATGCCTGGAATGGCTCATTGTATATATCATTGTTTTCAACCACTGATATCCCAGTATTTCCATTTAACAATGATTTAAAATTTTGTTTTGTGGACATACCTAATGAAGAAACTATATTATCTGCTACAAAGAATACCATAAGTGTTTATTCAATGAGTCCAAATTTCCTCTTCCATTTAATGGCAAAATCAGGCGGATATAGTAACATCTCATGATCCATATCTATGAATACTTGTGTGCTTTGAGCGGTTGCAACAAGTACATTATCAGATTTTCTATATACTTTGAAGTCAAATTTTATTTTTGCAGATAATGTATCTACAAACTCTGTTTCAACAATTAATGTATCGCCATATCGAACCTGTTTCTTGAAGTCTATATTCATATTTACAACAGGAGCCATTAAATTGTTTGCATATATATCTAGGTATGAAAAACCAAAGGTTTTTCCAAACGATTCTCGACCTTCTTCTATATATTTAACATAATTTCCATGCCATACAATTCCCATTGAATCGACTTCACCAAATCTTACCTTTACTTCAGCTCTATCTTTTAATATCTTACTCATAAATTATAATATTACCACAAAAGTATGTAATTGACATTGATTTCTAACGAATTAAATATGTTATTTATAATCTAATCTTAATGGTTGGGGGTTTTTACAAATGTCAGGTTTAAATACTTACGGGACTTTAGAATTTAATTTTCCTAAGTTCATTAAGCTGATCTTTATTGAGGCCAGTTGGTTCAACGCCTGAATCTTTGCACAAGAGAAATATTTTTACAGCTTTTGCAGCTATTTCAATTAGGTCGTAACACTTTTGAATATCTTCGGCAATGGCAAAAACACCATGCTTTTCCCATAAAGCGATTGGATGTTCTTTTAAAGCAATTAATGTTGCCCTTGCTATGTCAACGGAGCCTGGTATTTCAAACGGTACCAAACCAATACCTTTTGGTATAAATACCACCGTTTCTGGATGCATTTTCCAAAGTAAATCATTAAGTATTTCTTCATTGCAATATGCCTTGAAGTGTGTTATTGCTATTAATTCTGTAACATGGGAATGAAGAACAGCTCTCTCTCCTGTTCCTCTTTTTGCAATCATATTATGAATGGCAAGGTGAGTATACAATTCCGAGGTAGGTATTACATCTATATTTGAAAGGATTGAATATGAATCCCCACTCGAATCAATCCTCAAAATAACTGTAGTATTTTTTGCAGATCTGCTCACCTCTCTCATTCTTTTTCCCTTTTCCGTTACCAAAATTGTTGCATTGGCAAGGTGGGGAAATGCTTCTGGTAGCATGTTTGCTCGTTGGATAACTCCTTCAGATTTAAAGTCATCTAATCTGATGGATAAATTACCAGCATTAGACTCAGCCCATCCTTTAAAATTTAACTGATATGCTACTTCTTGAATGTTTTCAAACAGGTGAGTAAGATTGGTCATTATAAATTGATTATACGATTGTACGTTTATTGCGATAATACCAAGAAACTGTTATGCATAATAAAAAGAATATCAATAGGTATAAAACGTATCTTAGTATCTCAATAAAACCTGCATCTCTTAAAAATATATCGTAATAACCATTTAGAGCCCAATTAAGAGGGGAAAGCTGACTTATCATTTGCATAAATTCAGACATCATAAAAACAGGTACCCATATTCCTCCAATTGCAGCCAGTATTACAACAGAGATTGAGCCAAATATTGAACTTTGCTCTTGAGAAGTTGAAATTGTTCCTATGAGAACTCCATATCCTGATGCTGCAAGAGCAACCGCTGCGGTCATTATTAATAAGGAAATAATGTTTCCTGAGATTAAAAGCTCTGGAAGTCCAAATAAGGGAAGTATTAATATCCCCACAGCTATCATGGTAATTGCTTGTATTATGCCTATCATAAAATAGGTTGTTACCTTTCCAATTAATACAGGCAGATTAGATCCTGATATGATTCTAAGTCTTTTTGAGATTCCGCTTTCCCTCTCCTTAATAATATTACCTGCAAGAGGGATTACTATGAAAAACATCGCAAATATTGTCCATGCAGGTACATTATGTTGAACAGAATTTGGTATATATTCTTCATTATCACCAGCATTTCTAGTATCTATATCTATAACTTCAGCAAATTGATTAGCGTTACGAAGTTCCATTCCTAGAAGATCTTCAAAAAGAGCAGAATAAATATCAAATATCATTTTTGCTTCAACTCCTGAAGAGAATTGGTTAATGGCACTCGATATTGATTGTTTAAATGAATTCTTAGTGATGGGATCGAAATAGAGATCAACCTTTGCTGGGGTACTTATATAAGGTGTTTCATTGAAAATAAGTGAGTCTTCAGGTGGTAAAATGCTTACTATATTATATCTAATATTATTTCGCATCTGATCTGAAGAATGCTCATTAATAACTATTCCAATTTGAAACTCACCACTCATAACGCGCTCCTGTAGGGATTTGATGTCAGTATTTTCAAACTGTTCATGAACGTCAAAAAACTTTGACTTATTTAAACCATCAACAATGTTTAACCCAAATGTATCCTTATCTAGGTCCAAAATAAGTATTGGCAATTTTTTTTCTTCTATTGTTTTGAAGGTAGAGTCTTGCAATAGAGTCATTATGATAATTAGTAAAATAGGCATCCCAAAAAGCATTGCAAGCCCTGCTATGTCACGCAGAAGTAACTTGATATCCTTTTGTGTTGTTGCCAAATATCTTCTCATCATTTTCTTTTATCTAATCTCTTAAACGTTTTCCTGTTTTCTCTAAAAATATATCTTCTAGAGATGAGCAATGAGTATGTTCGTTTATTAATTTTTTTGGATGCCCTCTACATATTATCTTTCCCATATCTATTATGGCAATGCTCGAGCAAAATTTTTCTGCTTCCTCCATATGATGAGATGTATACACTAATGTCATCCCATTATTTTTTAAAGCTGTTAGGTAATCCATGATTACATTTCGCGACTGCACATCAATACCAACAGTAGGCTCATCAAGAAATAAAATATCCGGTGTATGTAATATTCCGGCAATCAAATTTAAACGACGTTTCATTCCTCCTGAGTATGTTTCCACAAGTTGATTTTTCTTTTGCTTAAGACCAAATATATTAAGCAGTTCATTAATTCTATTATTGAGAATGGAGGATCTCATACCATACATTCGACCAAAAAACTTAAGGTTTTCGGTTGCGGTAAGTTGTGGAAATAATGCAATGTCCTGTGGGACAACTCCAATCAATTTTCTAACCTTTTCCACATTTTCAGTTATTTCTAAACCACCTATTGATATGTTACCACTTGTTGGCTTTAAAAGACTGCTAAGCATGGATATTGTAGTGGTTTTTCCAGCGCCATTGGGGCCAAGTAAACCAAAAAACTCGCCTTTGTTAATTTGGAGATCAATATTATCTACAGCAGCAATACTTGTATTAGGATATACTTTTGTTAGTGATAATATATTTAATGTGGGACTCATAAACTCTTATTTAATTTATTGAGTTCTTTAAAGAATATTTCTTCCTTATCTGCTATGACTAATAAAAGGTCAGCAGCCTTATCATAGCTCTCGTCTACTGTATTTCTATTCTTAACAATTCTTCCTGTAATTATTGCAAACTCTCTCCATAGATCGCCAATACTGGTTAATTCGAATGATAGCTCTCGCAATTTTTCATTTTGCATTATTTCTGCTGCTTCCTGAATAAATGCTGAGTACATATACCTGAAACCTGCACCACCTGTTCCTATCTCCTCTTGGGCTCTTACAATTTGACCTGTATACGATGCTGCTCTGCGTGAACTGAGTTTTTTTGGATAGGATCTTACTTTTTTTGCTAAATACCTAATTCCTTTAACTCCAAACATGGGAATTGGGATTGTTAGCATATCTTTACACGTATGGGCAATGCCCTTTTTTATTGCAGACTTTAAATCAATCTCCTTGGGTACAAATTTTGGCCAATACATATGGCCTTTAGGCGCAAATAAACCTCTTGCATATCGTACTTTGAGAAGCTCATTATAGGATAGCGATTCATAGCCTTCCATAATAGGATCACTTATGAGATATGTATTATCTTTTTTTTCAAAAACAATTATGTTGTGTGCATTGAAGTGAAAACGATAAGGATCTGGGAAGTAAGTTAAATGATAAACTCCAACCAGCATTCCTGTTGGGATGCCGTTCTGCAAATTTTTATCTAAGGCTTCCATAGATTTATGCGGATTGGAATAGCGATGCTTTTCAAATTTTATTCCCAATCGTTTTGACAAACGTTTAAATATCATACCAGGCAAAGGTCGAAATGAAGTAACAGGAATACCTCCAACTTTTAAAAATGGCATATGAGAAAAAAATAACCCTGAACCAATTCCAAATACCATTGGCTCACTCAATTTAATACCATAAAAATTGAGCATATTTGAAACAACTCCATTTTCACAATGTGCAGATTGCTTATGTTCAAAATGGATGTTATTTTTTTCGTTAGTTGTTGTCATTTATATTTTGTTTTTCTTCGGTATTGCGCAAATCAGCATTTAAAAATACTTCTCGTTTTACCCCAAATACTTCGCAGTATTTATCAATCATTTCATCACTCAGATTTTTAAAAACACTGGGTTTTAGATGTCTTCTTACTCTCCATTTCCATATTCTCATGTAGGAAGCAACTATTCCAACATCCATTATATTTTTTTCTATGTAGTAGGCTATGGGGCTTGATTTTCCTTTTATAACATTTTGCCTTGCTTTCTCTATTCGGTCATTTACATTATCCCATGCATCTTGCATAACCTCATTCTTTGCATCCCATCCTACAGATTTTACAGTAGTATAATTTCCTTTTTCATCAACAGAATAAACAGGTTCTCTAAATTTACCCTGCATCATATTTGCATCGTCTTGTGGTACATCCTTTGATTTCATGTGCAGATTATTGTAAAAAAATATTAAGATCTCCCTCGGCAATAAGGTTCTCTCCCTCAAAAACTTTGCCTTTTACTACTAGTGCAGACATTAATTCTGTAATGACTTCTACTTTTGTGACAATTGTACTATTTATAGTTGGCTGCTTAAATATTTTCAGTTTTTTTACTGATCCTATGAATCCAACAGCTGGGGGTTTACCTTGGATATAAGCTTCATATCCAGACCTTAGCGCTGCGGTCTGCGCTATATTTTCAATAATTCCTACTTCTGAAAACTGACCATTGAAACAAAATATATTATCAGAACTTATGGTTAACGAAGATGTGGTACTTATACTATTGTGATTAATCAGTTTATCCAACATTATCATGGGTATATCCTGGGGGATTAATTCAGAAATATCAATTTTCTTAGGTAACATAAGTAATGTTTAACTTTCAAAAATAAAAAAAACATTAACCGCAAGGTTTAAACAGCCGTTAGCAGCACATATGTGTAGGAGAATCTTGCACTTTCAGGAATCATCATAAGTATTTTATCCCCGATTTTTAATCTGCCTGAATTAAACAATTCTTCGACCATCAGCATGCCAGAAGCAGCACCGACATTGCCAATTTTAGTAAGATTAATAAACCATTTTTCTTCGGGTATATCGATGTTGTATTCTTTGAGGTTTTCGATAATTTTTTTCTTAAAAAACATTGATGATAGGTGAGGTAAAAAATAGGTTATGGAATCAACATCAAGATTTCTTTTTTCTAAAAGTTCATTGAAATGGTTGTTGCCTTTTTCAATTATATTGTTCTGAAGTAATTTAGCATCCTGTTTTAAGGAAAAAACAGAACTTAGTATTTGATCACCATTATTGAGCTCTCTCCATCCAGTGGTGCTTCCATCTTCATTTTTAACACATCCAGCATACATACATGTATCTAGTTCATTGGCAAATGATTTTACATCTATCCACTCTATTTTTAGTGATATACCATTATCATTGGGCTTGTCTTGTACTAGTGCTGCAACTGCGCCATCTGAAAGCATCCATCTTAGGAAATCTTTTTCAAAAGCTATGTAAGGATTGTCTTCAACTTCCTTCCTTTTATCAATTTCAGATTGAAAATTCTGAGCTAACATCCATGATGAGAATGTTTCAGAAGCTACGTTTACGGCATTCTTGGATTCTCCAGATTTTAAGGCTAGATAGGCATATTTGAGTGATAACATACCCGCATTGCATGTACCCTGAGCTGACATCGTTTCAAGGTTATGCTTACCACCTAATTCACCATGTACCATAAGTGAATGCGAAGGTTGTATAGCATCTGGTGATGATGTACCACTTGTAAGTAAGTCTATATCTTCAACTTTAAGCTTGTTTTTTAGAAGTTTTAATACTGCCAATGATGCTAGCTTGGCATTTGTATGCGTAATTTTCCCTTTGTCATCCAGTGCATAATACCTAGTTTTAATACCATTGTTTCTAAGTATAAGGTTTCTGCTCTTTGATTCATTTCCATTTATTAATCCTAACCTGCTTTCCATCTGATCGTTGGTAACGGCATCGTTAGGCATATATTTTTCTACTTTATTTATGTAGGCATTGCTCATTTTTATTGTGCTTTTAATCTTACTCCCTTGTAGTATTTGAGTTTTCTGCGAATTCGCATGAATAACACTGGCCAAGTCAGATAATAAATCAAAGAAGCAATTGGCGAAACGACAAAAATAACAAACAAAAGATACCTACTAAACAATTTTAACCTAAAGGCACGTTTATTAGATTCTGGGCCACCTTTCTTCAAAATAAATTTTGACCATATTTTGAACATTCGCTTTCCTTTTTCCTCAATTGAAACAATATCTGGAATAAGTCGAACAGCTTTCAGGGCAATTAATTTTTCATTTAAATTATCATAATCAGAGTTAATTACTGAATTGCTTATTACAGGAGAAAGAATACTAACATTAGAAATATCCTCATCAGAAATACCAGGTTTTGGAAAAATGCCCAAATACTTGTTCTTTTTTCCGCTCATCATCCAATAAATTATTGTTATAACACTTACTAAATTGTAGTGTTTGTCACACAAAGCTATATTTCCAACAAGTTTACCATTACATTCATAAATCATTTTCTTGATTTCCTCCTGTGCCATTACCCACATGTTTCTTGCTCCAATAACAGTTAAAACTGGCTTGTTCGCCAGAATAGATTTAGCCTGATTACACTTGAGAAATGAAGTTATTGGAATTGCTGGAGATAAAAACCAGATTGGGTAACCAATTATTATCAAATCATAATCTATTTGTTCATCAATGTTTAATGGTGTGATATCTGAAGGGATCATCTGCACAGATTCAGGCATTGCATTCCAAAAAGATTTCCCTGTCCATGGAAATGGAAAATCAGGAATTGGCTTTATCTTGTGGTAATGAATCTTAATTTTGTCAGATAAGTTGTGGGTAATATTAGTAACTATATCATCCAACTGACCAGACTGAGAATATGTTATTACTAAAACATGTTTCATATCATCAAAATGATTGTGGATATTATTATAGGTTAAAATTTAATCTTTTAAATAATGATAACGTAGAATACACTTTATTCATAAAAACTTATTCATCTACGTGTAATTATGAATTACTCTTATCAGTTAATCCACAGTCAAATAAACACTTTTAATAATTAAACCCCAATGGAAATTAATAGTGATGTTTGGCAAATAAAGAACCGAAAATTGATACTTCAAATATAATAATAATATCAAAATATGAAAAAAGTTCCTTGATAGTATTATCATAATTTGGAACCGTATTTTTATAATTTTGCATTAACTATTGTTTACTATGAAAAAACTATTTCGTATAACGCTTAAGTTTTTAATGTATTTGCTGATAATCATATTTGGCATCCTTGTAATATTCTATTTACTTGCACCAGTATACAAGTTTTCTGGTCCAGTTCCATTTTCAGGAAATAAGTTATACAATCCGTATAAGAACATTGATTCTACATATTGGAAAAAATATAACTTTCAAGTTCAGTCAAAAGCCTGGCTAGGTTTAACCAATGGTCGTAAAAATTCCAATCAAAGAATAGATAGTATATATAAAATTCTAGGGTTTGATCATGTTGCTACTTCGGATTATCAAAAAATAAACGAATATGGAAAAGATAAACCATCCTATATTCCCACCTACGAGCATGGATTTAATATTTTTAAAACACATCAGGTATGCATTGGTTCTCAAAGGGTGTTGTGGATAGATTTGATGTTTGGACAAACCTTAAGTATGAAGCAATGGATTTTAGATGAGTTGAAAAAATCAAATCGATTTGTTGTAATTGCTCATCCTCTATTGCGTGATGGATATAGCATTGAAGATATGAAATATCTTACCAATTATGATGCCATAGAAGTGTTAAATAACATACGTGTTTCAACAAATCATTGGGACGAAGCCCTTTCTTCAGGTCAACTAGCTTATATAATAGGAAATGATGATGCCCATGATGTTTTAAATTCCAATGATGTTGGCAGAAGGTTCACAATGATTAATGCTTCTAATACTGAAAGTGAGTTAATACTCACCCAGCTTGAAAAGGGAGTTTATTATGGTATGGATTTTGTCAGGATTGATGATGAACCAATGAACGATAAAGTAAAACGATCAAAGAACTTACCCATACTAAATTCGGCAAAGCTATACGGAGATACCTTGTTTGTTTCGGTGAATAAAATGGCAAAGCAAATAAGGTTTATAAGCGATAATGGAGAGGTTGTAAAGTCTGCAGATAGTACATCATTTAGTTCATGTAAAATGGATGATCGAAATACTTATTTAAGAACTGAGATTGAATTTTATGATGACTCTAAAATAATGTTAAATCCGATAGTTAGATACTCAGGAGACCATCCAGAAACAAAAAAAACGGCTGTAATAGATTCTAAAGCTACACTGATGCTAAGGATGATATACTTTATAATAGGTCTTACCATTGTGTATGGCATATCCCGAATTAGAAAGTCAAGAAAGTTAAAAAGAAATAGATGAACAACTTTAAGAAATATTCCTTAAATGTAATTTATCTTATTGTTATATCAACAATTGTAAGAGCATTTCTTGCCTATTTTCTTGAGCTAGGAAATGATGAAGTTTATTATAGGTTATATGGTCTTTTCCCTGATTGGTCCCATTTTGATCATCCGATTATGATTGGATTATTGATGCAGATTACTACTTTTGATATGGTATTCCAAAGCGAATTTTTTTTACGTCTTGGGTCCATAATTATTGGTGCTATTAACATTTGGATAGTATTTAAAATAGGACTTGCTATCAAGGATGAGCGAACGGGGTTTTATGCATCATTAATATATGTTTCATCAATATATGCTACAATAATTACAGGAGTTTTTATACTTCCTGATACTCCTCAAAGTCTCTTCTGGTTATGGGCATTATTATTGATGATTCAAACAGTGCCAAAGTGTCCAAACATTCCAATGTCAGGTACCAATATGCTGAAATTGAGCGTGGTACTAGGTTTTGGAATTTTATCTAAATATACTACCATATTCCTATGGGCAGGTATTGTTATGTACATATTAATTTTTAATAGGGATTGGTTGAAAAGTAAGTGGCTTTACATTGGCCTATTAATATCGGCTATTATTTGTTTACCAATACTTGTATGGAATATTCAAAATGATTTCATAAGCATAAACTTTCATACGAATAGAGTTGATATGAGTGGTTATTCCATAGGTATCGACTACTTAATTAACGAATTATTAGGAGAACTTTTATATAATAACCCAATTGTTTATATTCTGGTAATAGTATCAACAATTGCAGGTTTAAGAGGGAAGTTATCGTTGGAAAAAAGTCATTTACGCATGTTACTTCTAGCAGGGCTGCCAATAGTAATCACGTTTATTATTTTCTCGCTTTTTAGAAGAACTTTACCCCACTGGACCGCACCAGGAGTCACCACATTAATACCATTAGCTGCTGTTTACATATCAGATAGAAGAATTAAATCCCGTGGAATTCCCTTTGTAATTATTTTATCATTAGCACTTATATTTTTAATAATAGTATCAGGACTAGTTCAAATTAATAAAGGATTCGTACCCTTTGATAAATCAACAGAATACAATCGTATTGGTAAAAATGATCCTTCTCTGGATATGTATGGTTATAGGCAGGCTGGACATAAATTTGTCCAAATTGTGAACCGAGATATAAGAACAGGAGTGATGGATAATAACAGTTTTATGGTTGGTTCAAAATGGTTTCCCTTGGCAAATTATGAATATTATTTTGCTCGTAAAGTAGGGATGAATGCTCTTGCTCTTGGCAAACTAACAGATATTCATAAATATGCTTGGATAAATGAGGAACGTGGTGGATTTATTGAAGGAACGGATGCATATTATATCACTGATAGCAGGGAGTTTAATTTACCCGACTCTATAATTTATAGAAACTTTGAGAGTGTTACTCCATCTGATACCATAGACGTTATAAGGGGAGGTGAAATTGCTAAAAGAATTTTTATTTTTAGATGTAAGGACCTAATATTAAAAGATTCATCGATTCATATGCGGGAACAATAATTTTATAACGAGATTAAATTAGCTCTCTGTGTTTATTGTCGCACCTTGCACCTTTATCACTATATCTACACATGCACCAGGGGAATATCTGCTTTTCTTCAATTACCACTTCCTCCGGCATGAACTTGGTGCCTTTATGTGAGCCATCACAAAATGGTTGATCCTTACTTTTACCGCATGCACACCAAAAATAGGTGCCTGGATCCATCTCAAGTTTAAGAGATCTTTTCTGAATAATTACAGGCTTATCCATATCACCATAGTTTTTTGCTGATAATTAAATCATCTTTTTTGGATCTACTAATTCTGTGAATTTTTTATCGTCCATAAATCCAAGCTCAAGTGCTGCTTGTCGCAATGTTGTGCCTTCTGAGTGTGCTTTTTTTGCAATTTTAGCAGCATTTTCATAACCAATGTGAGTATTGAGAGCTGTAATTAGCATCAACGAGTTATCAAGTTTCTCCTTTAATACGGGATGATTAGCTTCAATACCTATTACTGCATTATTGGTAAAAGAAACACAAGCATCGCCTATAAGTCTTGCTGATTGAAGAAGGTTAGCTATCATGACAGGTTTAAATACATTTAATTGAAAATGCCCTTGCATTCCTCCAATTGAAATTGCGGTATCATTACCAATAACTTGAGCACAAACCATTGTTATGGCCTCATTTTGAGTTGGGTTTACTTTGCCAGGCATAATACTTGACCCAGGTTCATTGGCAGGTAGCTGAACCTCACCTATACTGCAACGAGGCCCTGATGCTAATGCACGGATATTATTACCTATGTGCATTAGGCTAACTGCAATCTGCTTGAGAGCGCCTGATGTTTCAACAATTGCATCATGAGCTGATAATGCTTCAAACTTATTTTTTGCGGTAACAAAGGGATATCCTGTTAATGATGCAATGCTTTCAGCAACTTTAGTATCATAGTTATCAGGAGTATTCAAACCAGTTCCCACAGCAGTTCCTCCCAATGCAAGCTCCGTTAGATGAGGTAGAGTATTTGAAAGTGCTTTAAGTCCAAAATCTAGCTGAGCAACATAACCAGAAAACTCTTGTCCAAGAGTTAATGGAGTAGCATCCATTAGGTGGGTACGACCTGTTTTTACAATATCTTTGAATGAGGATGCTTTTTCATCAAGAGCATCTCTGAGCATTTCAAGACCAGGAATGGTGTTCTCAACAATTAATTTATATGCAGCGATGTGCATTGCCGTGGGAAATGTATCATTGGAAGATTGCGATTTATTTACATCATCATTTGGATGTAATACTTTATCATTGTCGTCGAGTTTGCCCCCGTTTATAACATGTCCTCTATTGGCAATAACCTCGTTCATGTTCATATTAGATTGGGTACCTGATCCTGTTTGCCAAATAACCAATGGGAAATTTCCTTCAAGGTTACCTTCTAAAATATCATCACAGGCCTTTCCAATCAATTCTGATTTTTCATTGGATAGAACTCCCAATTCGCAATTTGTGATGGCAGCAGCCTTTTTTAGATAAGCAAAAGCAGCTATTATCTCTTCAGGCATGGAACCTTCAGGGCCAATTTTGAAATTCATTTTTGATCTCTGAGTTTGTGCTCCCCAATACTTCTCAGCAGGAACTTGCACATCTCCCATGGTATCATGCTCAATTCTATATTTCATTTCACTAGATTTGAAGTTATATCTGATTAAACGGTTTCCCGATTAATTTCATTTTAGTATCTCTAATCCAAAAATGACATTAGTAAATCTGAAGGGTCAGCCCATATTGCTTCATCGTCTTTTACAACAATGGGTCTCTTAATTAGTTTTGGATTTTCAACCATTATTTTTATCCACTGATCATCCGAAAACTCTTTACCCTTATAGTTAGATTTGAAAATAGATTCGTTTGTCCTTATCATTTCTGTGGGTCTTTTCCCAAGTTTTCTCAATAATTTACCAAAGCTATTGGAATCCAATGGTTCTTTCAAGTATTCAATAACCCTAAACTGATAATCATTATCACGAAGATATTGCAATCCGGCTCTTGATTTACGACATCTAGGATTGTGATATATTTCTATCATTACTTTCAGTTTAAAACACCAAATTTAAGATTAAAAAACCTGACCCTAAAAATGTAATCAGGTTTTAAAATACAATCAACGTTTTTAAAGTGCCTTTACAGCTTCAATAAATTTTGGAATAACCACATTAACATCACCAACAATACCATAATCTGCCGCTTCAAAAATTGGAGCTTCTGGATCCTTGTTTACAGCCACAATAACCTTTGAAGAACTAACTCCTCCTAGGTGTTGGATTGCTCCTGATATGCCAAAGGCAAAGTATAAATTAGGAGCAATCATTACTCCAGTTTGTCCAACATGTTCTGAGTGGGATCTCCATCCTTCATCGGAAACAGGCCTTGAACAAGCCAATCCTGCCCCCAACAAATCTGCCAGTTCTTCAAGTCCTCCCCAATTATCACCACTTTTCATTCCGCGACCTCCCGAAACAACAATTTCAGCATCCGAAAGAAGAACTTTCCCACTAACTTTATTTGTTTCAATGACTGAAGTTGAAAAATCAGCATCGTCAATACCTGGATCAAAAGTTTCAATGGTAGCACTTTGTCCTACATCAATAATATCGTAGCTATTTTGGGCAAGAGTGATTACTTTAGTATCAGAATTTATTTGCACATTAGCAATGGCCTTGCTTGTGAATACTTTTTTCTTTACCACAAATGGGTTCATTGAAAGTGGGAGTGAAGTTACTCCGGAAACTAATCCAGCATCCAGTTTGATGGCTGTTCTGGGAGCTATTGCTTTACCAACATTATTGTTTGCAAAAATTACAATGCTCGAATTTTCACTTTTTGCAGCTGAGCTAATAGCTTTTGCAGTAGCTCTATTATCTATTGAATTAAATCTTTCATCATCAACATTTAGAACTTTTGTAGCACCATATTTACCCAATTTCAGAAGTTCATCGTCAGTTACTTTGCCAAGTGATACTGCTGTTACTGTTGAATTAATTTCTTTGGCAATGGCATGAGCATAAGATACCAGTTCGAAACTAAGGTTCTTAAACTTACCATCCCAATTTTCTGTATATACTAATATTGACATTTTTCTTGATTTTATAATTGTTTTACTAAAGAACCTTAGCTTCTTCATGGAGAAGAGTAATAACCTCATTGGCATTCTCTTCATCTATTAATTTGCATGCTGTTTTTGGTGGTGGTAATTCAAAGCTAATCATCTGAGTTTTATTAACCCCTTCCACTGGTTCCTTAGTACTTAGAGGTTTTTTACGAGCCATCATTATTCCGCGCATGGCTGGAATACGAGGTTCTTTTGCAATTCCCTTTTGAACAATTGCCACCAGAGGACCACCTATACTGATCACTTGAGATCCTCCATCAACTTCCCTGGTAATTTTGAAGTTGGATTCCTCCAGCTCTATTCCTGAAACAGCTGATACAGAATTGAAATCTAACATTTCTGCTAGCATACCACCCACTGCGTTACCATTATAATCAGAAGCTTCTATGCCCGCCAATATTAGATCATAATCTTTTGCAACCTCGGCCAATTGGGCGGCAACATAGAAGGCATCATTGGCAGTAGTATCAATTCTAATCGCATCATCAGCTCCAACTGCCAAAGCTTTTCTCAAAGTTGCCTCGGTGGATTTTTCACCAACATTTGCAACAGTTATTTTGTCAACACCACCAGCTTCTTTTAACTCTACTGCTCGAGTTAGTGCCAACTCATCCCAAGGATTTATGATCCATTGAACTCCTGAATCATCAAATGCAGTATTGTCGCCTGTAAAACGAATTTTCGTCGTAGTATCAGGTACATTACTGATTAATACTAATATTTTCATGATCACTAAATTATATGATTATTTAACTAGATTTTTTTGAATGTAATATAGGCTATCAAATATCGCAAAAAAATTGATTGAACAATATCTAAAAATGGGAAAAATATTAAAAATCAAAAGGATAATGGAGCTCCTACTTAATCCTTGAGTACATCTCTTGAAATAACTATTTTCTGAACCTCAGAAGTTCCTTCATAGATTTGTGTGAGTTTGGCCTCACGCATTAATCTTTCTACATGATATTCCTTTACATAACCATATCCTCCATGTATTTGTACGGCCTCAGTTGTAACTTCCATTGCCATGTCTGCGGAATATTGTTTTGCCATTGCACTGGCAATGGTTATTTGTTTGTTATTGTCCTTTAGCCAGGCTGCTTTCAAGCATAAGTTACGTGCATTTTCAATTTTTACAGCCATATCTGCAAGCTTAAAGGCAACTGATTGATGATTTGCTAATTCGGTTCCAAATGCTTTACGTTCTTTCGAATATGCAGTAGCTCTTTCCAAAGCACCACTTGCCAGGCCTAATGCCTGAGCAGCTATTCCTATCCTTCCCGCTTCTAAAACTTTCATTGCAAACTTAAAACCAAACCCATCTTTACCTATACGATTTTCTTTGGGTACTTTTACATCAGTGAACATAACAGAATGAGTATCTGAACTTCTCATTCCCATTTTATCCTCATGTGGTCCAAGACTTATGCCAGGAGAATTTTTTTCTACGATGAATGCATTTATTCCCTTGTGCCGTTTTTCAGGATAAGTTTGAGCGATTACAATATATGTAGACGCTGAGTTTGCACTGGTAATCCAGTTTTTTGTTCCATTCAAAAGATAGTAATCACCCTTATCTTCAGCAGTTGTGTGTTGATGAGTTGCATCTGACCCTGCTTCTGGTTCCGATAATAAAAAAGCACCAATAACTTCACCCATGGCAAGTGGAGTGAGGTATTTATGTTTTTGCTCTTCCGAACCAAATTTATTTAGCCCAAAACATACCAATGAATTATTAACGGATACAATTACACTAACGGATGCATCCACCTTTGATAGTTCTTCCATTACCAGCACATAAGATATGGTATCCATACCACTTCCACCATATTCGGGATCTACCATCATTCCCATAAAACCGAGTTCGGCAAGATTTTTTATGTGTTTTTCAGGAAATATAGATTTTTCATCTCTTTCGGTTACATCTTGGATGAGTTCCCTCTGGGCGTAATCACGCGCAGCGTCTTTTATCATTAATTGTTCTTCGGTAAATTCAAAATTCATACGATTAATATATTGGTCATTTTGGCAAACATAATTATTTTTTTGTAGTAAAATCCTAAGTTAATATTAATTATTAGATCCTACCAATTTTATCCATTTTATCTTTGGTATTGTTGAACTGTAGTATTAGATCAGAAAAAATCTGACTCACAGTTTTTTTCTCGTCTATGGTGGCTGAAATTTGCCCCACTTCTAATTCTCCTTCTTTTAAATCACCTTCAAACATGCCCATCTTTGCTCTGCCTTTACCAAGCATCTTGGTAAGCACATCTTTGTCTTTTCCTTCCAGAATTGCTGATTGAATTCGTTCAAAAAACTCATTTCTAAGTAACCTTACAGGAACAACTTTCTTTAGAGTAAGGTATGTGCTTCCATCCGATGCTTCTATTATTGCATTTTTAAAATTATCATGAGCGGATGACTCATGGGAAGAAGCAAATAAACTACCTATCTGAACACCATCTGCACCCATTGCCATCGCTGAATACATCGATTCACCTGATGCAATACCACCAGCTGCTATAAGAGGAATACTCACTTTAGCTTTGATAGTTGGTATTAATACCAAGGTTGTGGTTTCTTCAAAACCATTATGTCCGCCGGCCTCAAACCCTTCTGCAACTATTGCATCTACGCCTGATTTTTCTGCTTTTAGAGCAAATCTCAAGTTAGAAACCACATGAACAACTTTGATTCCTTTGGACTTTAGCTTACCAGTATATTTACTAGGATTTCCTGCTGAGGTGAATACAATTCTTATATTTTCTTTTATGATTAGATCAATTATTTCATCAGTTTGGGGATAAAGTAAAGGCACATTAACTCCGAAAGGTTTGGATGTTGCCTTCTTACATTTAATAATGTGTTCATGGAGAACATCAGGATACATACTTCCTGCTCCAATTAGACCTAATCCGCCACTATTACTAACAGCTGATGCAAGTTTCCATCCACTGCACCAAATCATACCACCTTGTATTATGGGGTATTTAATTTTAAAAAGCTCAGAAATCATTTCATTAATTAATTTTTTCCATCATTGCTTTTACGATGTTAGTAGCACCATCATCTATATCCATAATATTTGCATCTAGCATATAGCATGGAGTTGTGAATACCAGCTTTTCCTCATCTACAACTACATCACCGTGATTAGTAATTACATGTGTTCCACCCATTGCCTCAATTGCTTCAGCAGTTCCGGTATCCTTACCGATAGTTACGTTTACGTCACCAATAATTTTTGTTATGAATGCTGGTGAAATACACAATGCGCCAATGGGCTTTTTTAATTCTAGCATTTGATTAACTGATGATTCAACATCTGCATTAATACTGGCATCAGATCCATCAAATGCGACAGTGGATAAATTTTTAGCTGCACCAAAACCTCCCACAAAAATTATAGCATCGAAATTTTTGCCATCAAACTCATCCAATGGTTTTATTTTTCCACGTGCAATTCGAGCAGACTCTACTAAAACATTTCTAGATTCATCCATTTCATCACCAGTGATATGGTTGATTACATGATATTGTGCTATGTTTGGAGCAAAACATTGATATTCGCCACCTTGACGCATAATGGCCAACATAGTAAGAGTAGCCTCATGTATTTCAGCACCATCAAATACACCACTACCAGATAGAATTACTGCAAATTTTCTTTTCTCCATCATTGAAATTATAGTATTTATACTAGTTGCTAAAGTACAAAATATACATGTTATTTTTGTAATAATTGAGGTAAATTAGTTTACTATTTCTCAAAATTATTTTGATAAAACAATTGCATCTTCCTTTTATCAATACATTTGTTATTTATGATATCTAAAATATTTTCCATGACCTCCATTAAATCAATGCTTCTAACAATTGTGTTCATGACTTTTATTAGTTCTAGCTTCGCTCAAGGATTTTCAACATTACAAATTGATTCAATAGTTGAAGTTGCCATGGACAGCAATCAGCATGCTGGAATTGCTATCGCTGTTGTCAAGGATGGAGAAGTTATACATTCAAAAGGATACGGTATATCGTCCATGATAACTGGTGATAAGGTTGATAACCACACAAGATTTTCCATTGCTTCAAATAGCAAGGCATTTACCTCAGCATCTCTTGCTTTGCTTGTGGATGAGGGATACATAAACTGGGATGATAAGGTTGTAGAGCACATACCTGAGTTTAAAATGTATAATTCTTATGTTACTGCTGAATTTACTATAATAGACTTGCTAACACATAGAAGTGGACTTGATCTGGGAGCTGGAGATTTAATGTGGGTCCCCGATGGCAATAGCTTCTCAATTGATGATATAATTACCAGTTTTCAATATCAAACACCTGTTTCTGACTTTAGAACCAAATACGATTATGATAACCTTCTATATATAGTTGCAGGAGAAATAGTGGTTCGAAAAACAGGTATGTTATGGAGTGAATTTGTTGAGGAAAGAATAATGTCTCCACTAGGAATGAATGAATCAGCAGGTACAATTAGCAGATTAGTAGATGTAAATAATATAGCAAAACCACACTCGTTAGTGGATGGAGAATTCATGCAGATTGATGAATTTGATGCTACTGTTGCTGCCTCAGCAGCAGGAATATATGCAAGTGTATATGATCTTAGTAAATGGATGATAATGCAGCTTGATAATGGTGCGCTTAATGATTCTGTTCCACTTATATCTAAAAAAAATCATGGTGAAATGTGGAAACCATATACTAATCGTGGATTTAATATCATTGGAAACACACCATATAATACGCACTTTTATTCCTATGGACTGGGCTGGGGAATAAAGGATATTGCAGGATATATAACTGTTAGCCATACAGGAGGTATGCCAGGTATGTTATCTCAAACTATTCTTATTCCTGAATTGAAGATGGGAGTGGTAGTACTAACAAATGCTGATCCAGGAGGATATAGTTTTATGTCAATACCAAATATAATTGTTGATTCATACATAGGTATTGATAGTGTTGATTGGATTGGCAGAATGACAGAAAGAATAAAAAGTCGTGAACAAAATGGAGATAGTGTTGTTGCAAGTGTTTGGGAAATAGTTAATAAAGCACAGCTTAACAATTTAGATTATGATAATTATGTAGGCTCCTATAGTGATGATTGGTTTGGTGAAATGGTAATTTGGGAAAAGGATAAAGAGTTATGGATAAAATCCATTAAATCTCCAAAACTTGAAGGTAGGATGTTATACTATCAAGCTAATACTTTTGCAGTAAAATGGAACTACAGAGATATGAATTGCGATGTTTTCGCATCATTTAATCTTAGTAAAGATGGCAAAGCTATAAGTTTTACAATGGAGGGTATATCCCCAAATATAGATTTCAGCTTTGATTTCCAGCACCTCTATATGGTTAGAAATAAATAATTAATGTGTAGGTACTCCCTTCTGGCAACATTTGGGTAAATTGTCATGAGCTTTCTGATTTGCCATCATTTCGTCAGCATCATAACCAACTTTAGTAATTGCTATTTTTATTTTCTCTTTTGTGGTTTTACCCTCTTTAAACTTAATGGTAATGATTTTGGTTTCATTATCAAGATTAACATCCTTTACCCCTTTCTCAAAAGCGAGGTCATGTTCAAGCTTTTCTTTACACATTCCACAAACGGCCGAGGTTTGAATTTCAACAGTAACAAGTTGTTTTTTCTTCTTTTCAGTTTCCTGAGATTGCAAACCCGTTAGCATAAAGATTGTTGTTAATGTTAGCATTATAATTTTTGATTTCATCTTTTTATATTTAAATTTTTATTCTTCTTCTTCTGGATTGATTGTAAATCTTATACCACCAAATACTTTAATTCCTGAAATTGGACCCCAAATAATTGAGCTGTCGAAGTATTCTCCAAAAGGATCTTCTGGTGAAATAATTGGATTAGTTTGTCTGTAATTTCCAAGATTTTCAACTCCAATATAAATATCAAAGTTTTTAATATATCTCGTTATTTGCAAATTAATTAGAGCATAATTAGGAGCATAATCCCCAAGTTGATATTGTGGGGGATTAAATTCAGTATTGGGTAATCTTTGATTTCCAATGACTTGAATATTTAAATCAAACTGCCATTTTTTATAAGGGGTTTGATATGATAATGCTAATAACCCCTTAAATTTATTCATCAATGGTTTCTCAACCAGTTTATCACTGATTGTGGTTTTAACATCATTGTATCTGAATGCCAATTTAGCCTCTAAGTTTTTGAATAATTCGTATGATGTTTCAATTTGAAAGCTGTTGGAGAATGATATACCATCTAGATTATACATGTATACTATGAAAGGATCATTATCCCGGTCTACTACAATCTGATTTATGAATTGTGTTCTAAAATAATCAGCGGTAACAGTTAGCTCTCGTGCGTTAATTTTTATGTAAGAAGTGTAGCTAATTCCAAAGTTCCATGATGATTCTATTTCGGGAGTTTCTGTTATTATGATTTTTTTTGAAGTTGCAAGCAATGAAGTGTTTTCCGCGATTAAATTAGGAGACCTATATCCTTTACCTGCACCTATCCTGATTGCATTTTGCTCATCAATATTATATTTTAAATGTAGACGGGGAGTAAATAAAAGCCCATAAATATTATTGTTATCTAGCCTTACTCCGGCAATAATATTAAGATTACGATAGTTTGAATATGTGTACTGAAAGAACCCACCAACAGAGAGTTCAGATCTACCAAAAGTACTATCATTCAAAACTTCATTGTAGTCATCATAATTTATGCTTATTCCTGTGGTATACTGATTTTGAGAACTTATAAAATATGATTGAAACATGAAATTTCCATAATATGAGAATTGCTTGGCATTATATATATTTAAACCAAAAAAAGAGTTCTGGTCATGTATAACAAATTGATTCTGTAATCCGATATTTGTAAGATCCTTATTCTTACTTAATATAGCTATCTTCAAAAATCCCTCTACTCTATTTGTTTTAACACCAACCCCGTAGCCATTTTCTATACTATGTGGTTTATCTGCATCGAATACCATCTGACCCCCCTTCCGGTTCTCCGAAAGATATTTGAACCCAAATTGCATTCTGAATGCATTGTTGATATATCTATATCTGTTGAATAGATTTATTTGGCTAATGAGAGGGTCATCAATAAATGAATCTCCATTGTTATCATGTTTAAATGACATTTCTTCAACATGCGCCAATATTGCTGTAGTCCATTTATCCGAAAGGTTAAATCGCACATTGCTATTGCCTTCCACTTTGCCCATATGATTTCCGTATAGGTTTAGGAAAAATTTTTGACCAGCATTGGATTTTTTTAACTCAATGTTTATTTGGCCTGCCATACTTTCATTACCATTTATCACTGAGGATGTTCCTTTTGAAACTTGTATCGAACTCATCCAGCTACCTGGAATATATCCTAGTCCCCATGGTGCTGCAAGACCTCTCATATTAGGAATGTTCTCGGTTAGAAATTGAGTATATATACCTGCTAATCCCAACATTTGAATTTGTTTTGCACCAGTTATGGCATCGCTATAACTTACATCAACGGTAGCACTATTCTCAAAACTTTCACTTAGGTTGCAACATGCAGCTTTTTGTAGTTCATTTTCATTTATGTTGACTACAGACCTTGTCTTTGTTCTGGAAATTGATGATCCTTTTCTGCGTCCTTTAACAACAACCTCACCTAATATCTTCTGATTATTCATAATAATGGTAAGATCGGTTTTGTTAGAACCGCTTAAATCGATGGTATCATTTTCATATCCCACGAATGATACTATAATCTTATTTGATTTATTAGGTATTAGTTCCAGTATAAATTGACCTTTGTCATCTGCAACAACGCCATTTGTAGTTTTGTACTGCTTTATAGTTGCGCCAATTAGTGGAATTTTATTATTATTTTCCATTTCAAAAATGCTACCTGATACGCTTTGGGCATTTATGGAACAAACTATTGATAGTACTACAAATATTACTATTAATATCCTTTTCATTTAATTTAAACTTTTAAAATATTAGTGAGTCGAGTGAAAAAATTCACTCGTTAATATTAATCCAGGAAGGACTAAGGCGTTTTAAGAAAAAGGATCAGGTAATATTTTCAGGGTGTTAAAGAAAATAACCCTACTCAGCTTAGGTATCTGATTTGGGTAATTGATAACTTGATTATCATAAATATGATCGGTTAATTCATCGGAACAATTGTATTTTTTACTTGATAAAATGTTGAGCAAATCTATGCTCTGTATCTCCAAAGTATTTATTGAAATCGTTCCTGCTAGAGTTATGTCTGCTATCACAAATTGCTCGAAATTATTACATGAGCCATAGTTTTGCTCAGTTTTTGTCGAACAAGAGTATTTTTCATAGCAACAAGAATTAATATCTTTTAATTGATTACAATCAAATTCTGCTCCATCGTGGTCGGTATTCTCAATTACAACGGAGTAACTTATTTCATCATGACAACAGTGATGACCATAAATGGTAAAGCCCGATGTTGATATTAGAAAAATAACAGCGGTCAGAAAGCTAATAATATTTAAAATTATCTTTTTCACAAGTCATTAATATTGTGCAAATATAAGCTATCTAATACAAACAATGCTTTTTTTAATCTAATTTAAGATTTCCTAAATCAGCAGAAACTAGGAGTAAACTTCGGTAATAATATGCTGGTATTTACTCTGAACGGCTTTGCGTTTAAGTTTCTGAGTAGGAGATAGTAGTCCATTCTCGGGAGTCCAATTATCCATCACAAGCTTGAACACTTTAATTTGTGCAACATGATCAAGTTCGGGGTTATATTTGTCCAATTCTTTCTGAAATCTTTCAATGATGATTTTTTGTGTAATCAAGTCGTCATTATCACGATATCTTACTTGATGAATTGTACACCAGTTATGTAAAAATTCAAAATCAGGAACTATTATTGCTGCGGTAAACCTTTTATTCTCACCAATAACTATTATTTGCTCAATGAATTGGGATTCTTTGAATAGGTTTTCAACCTGCTGAGGAGCAACATATTTACCACCTGACAGCTTAAAAATCTCTTTTTTCCTATCTGTTATAGTTAGCATTCGATCTTCATCAAGTGTTCCTATATCGCCAGTATGGAACCACCCATCCTTATCAATAGCCTCATTGGTTTTCTCCGGGTCTTTATAGTATCCAATCATAAGATTTGGTCCTCTTTCAAGAATTTCTCCGTCTTCTGCAATCATAACCTCTAATTCGGGTGGAACAACTCCAACACTACCAAATCTTACTCCAGGAAACGATGGCATGTTAGCAGATATTAGGGGCGAAGTTTCTGTAAGGCCATATCCTTCTTGTACAATTATATTAGCCGACCAAAATATTCTTGCTAGCCGGGGTTGAAGTGCGGCACCTCCGCTTATTACTCCCTTTAGCTCTCCACCAAAGGCATCTCTCCATTTACTAAAAATCAGTTTATTAGCAATTTTAAGCTTTAGATTATACAGGGCACTTCTTTTTGATGGATCAGGATCAAATTTGTTTCCTACCTTAACGGCCCAAAAGAATAATGTCTTTTTTATTAATGACAATTCTCTTCCCATATTGATAATCTTATCATATATTTTTTCAAACACTCTTGGTACTGTGATAAATACATTCACATTTATATCACGCATATCTTCGCCGATGGTTTCCAAGTTCTCTGCGTAGTAAATTGAGATACCAAGTGTTTGCCACAAATAATTACCAACCCTCTCCAAAATATGAGATAATGGAAGAAAACTTAATGCTCTATCATTTGAATTTAAATACCCAGTCACTCTGTGTGCCAATAATAGGTTGCTAACCACATTATTATGTGATAGCATAACTCCCTTTGATAGGCCTGTGGTTCCAGATGTGTATATAATGGTAAGAAGATCGTCGGGTTTAACATCATCTCGTCTAGATATAAGTAAATCTTTATATTCCTCTCTCTTTACTTCCCCCAATTTTAAAATTTCACTCCAGTTTTTTGCACCTTCTACATCATCAATTGTATAAATTTCCTCAAGATTTGATGTTTTTTTGAAAATTGGATACAGTTTGTCGTATAAATCTTTGTCGGAAACTATCAGAATTCTTGAATCAGAGTGGGATAAAATATGAAGATATTCCTTTTCGCTGATAGTGGGATAAATTCCAACATGAACACAACCTATCTGACTCATGCCAAAATCTATGAAATTCCACTCGGGTCTATTGTTCGAGACAGTAGCAATCTTATCTCCTTTATTATAACCCATGGCAAGCAACCCAAGGCTAAACTTATCAACATTTTTCCTGTAATCGTTGGTTGAGAAATTTTCCCATCTGTTATTACGTTTTACCGATAATGAAACTTCTTTGTTAAAGTTCTGCTCTGCGGCTGTTAATATGTCAAAGGTTCTTTTTAATTCTGCCATTGTGAAAGTTTTATGTATGTCAAAAATATAACTAATCATTGACAATAATAAATCAGAGGTCAGTTAATGGCAAATATTTTATACGATTAAGTTATCCTTTATCGTTTTTTTCGAGTGTTTTTCTTGTTACTGTGGTTTTTAATAAAGCGCTTTTGTCTTTTATAATGTCTTTCTAGCCGCTGAACCTGTTTTTCTGTTAGTATACCTTGGAGTTCAATTTTATGCTGTTCAAAGAGTTCGTTCTGTCCTTTGCGATATTCCCCAATTAACTCTCTATTCTCCCTGGCATAGGCTCTTAGCACCACAGAAAGAGTATCTCTTTGTTCCTCTGTTGGTTTAATTACCCTCATTATTTCTTTTGAAAAACCAGTATTATTATAATATGATTTCATTTTATCTATTCTATGGCTAATTATTATTCCATTAACCAAAAATCCTATTGCCATTCCAATAACAAATGTAAGGATTAGCAAACCAGTAGTTTGAACACTTTTTTTCATATTGTTTTATAATGTTAGTGATGTCAATAAAGGTTCATCAGGTGAATAATTAATAAGACCAACAACTGCATCCATGTTGAGTGAACCTTCTGTAAAATATATCATTAATAGTAATAAAGATACTGATGCAATACCTGACAAGGTTACCCATTGGGTAATTTTCATGATATCAACACTTCCATTTGATTTTCTATCTTGAATTTTTTCAATTACATGTGAAGAAAATCCATCATTAAATGTAGCATTGTATTTAGATAGTTCCTCGGTTATTGCATCTAATTTATTCATATTTGTTCTAGTTTTATAATAATTTCTCGGAGCTTATCATGTCCTCTTGAAAGACGCGAAAGAACAGTTCCTTGAGGGATTTCTAAAATTGCTGCGGTTTCTTTTGTTGTGTATCCTTCAATATTTCTCAATACAACAACGCTTCTGAACTCAGGTTTCAAACTACATAATGCATGATTAATTAAGCTAGCAATATCATTTTTAGTTTCTTCATCACCACCTAAACTAAGGTCATTCCCATTACTTAAGGAAGAGGTTTTGAATTTATTTTCTTTCTTTATTGAGTTAAGACACAGGTTTATTGCAATGCGCACAAGATATGTACCCAGATTCGAGTCTCCCTTGAACTTAGAGATTGAATTATGAAATCTTATGAAGACTTCTTGACCCACATCCTCAGCTTCATAACTTCTACCAAGCATGGACGTTGTAACCCTTGCCACTTTATTTTGATATTTTTCAACTATTTGCTTAAAGGAATCCATATCTCCATCTATTGACTTTTGAATAAGTTCTAAATCATAATCATTATCAGGTCTTAACTTTTCCACTCTCACTTAACTTTGACAATCGTTACATCTCATTTATTCCCAATTTGCAAGTTAATTAATAATAGTAACAATTATTAGATGTTTTACTTTCATTATATTTGCATTACAACTCAAAACAAGCAAATGAAACAACTATTAACACTAACCATAATCTTTACTTTTTCTTTTGTGTCAAGATCACAAGAAATAGTAGATCCTGCTAAGTTATGGTCATGTATGGAAGAACACTGTCACGAGTGGGGGAGTGAATTTTCTACTGACTTTTATAGATTTGAAGAAGACACAATAATAAATTCCTTAACCTACAAGAAAGTATGGATATCAGAGGATGAAAATCATGAAATTTGGAATTTCTATGGTGCTTTTATACGTGAAGAAAATAATCGAGTATACTACCGCCAAATGTTTGGTGATGAAGGGTTGATTTACGATTTTAATCTAGAAATTGGAGACTCTGTTCTGGTAAATAATCCCCGAGCTGTAGGAGAAGTATGGCTGCATCTTTTAGAGATTGATACAATAACTGTAGCAGATGACCTGCGTGAGAGATGGCGAATGGTTAGTAGCGAATACCAGGAAAGTGATTATTGGTTAAGGGGAATAGGAAGTATAGCCGGAGTTTTAAATAGTAGTATGAGCATTTATGGTGGCTTATGCGGCTTTTATGCACTACTATGTCAATATGAGGGAGGTGAAAAAGTTTATGAAAATCCTGAATATAATACATGTTACCTATACACAGTTGGAAGAGATGAAGTAACAGAGGGTAATACTTCAATAATCTACAATAGAGATTTATGTAGTATCGAGGTCAAACTTCAAAATAGAAGTGATATGGCAATACTTATCACAGATATCTCAGGAAAGGTTATATATAAGAATGAAGTTAATTCCAAAAAGGAAACAATTCCATTTGGTTTTAAAAATCCAGGCATCTATATTGTAACTATAGTTGCAAATAGCCAAAAGACATCCATTAAACTTATGTCTTATTAGAAGAAAAATATTGTAAATAAATTCATTGTTTAATAAAGTAAGTTGTTTTGAGGTTTTTTAATTTTTTAACTTTTTATTGATACGACTTCGACCCTTTTATATTTTAGATGATAATTTATGCTTTATATTCGTTTCCTGAAAATTATTATCATCAAATGGATTTGCTCAGGTACATCAAATTATCATTGGGGATCACATTCTTTATCATATTATTTATGATAAAAAGTAATGACGTCAGGTCGCAATCAACCAATGATAGTATCAGAGTATTGGATGGGGTTATCCTAACTGCTGATAGTTTATTACCGATTCATAATGCCCATATTATAAGTAAATTTAATAAGTGGGGTACCATTAGTAATCAAGAAGGAAGATTCAAACTCTATGTTCAAAATAATGATTCTATACTGATAACATCAATCGGATTCAGGCCTATTATAGTCCAAATGGATAATAGTTTCTTTGTGGAAGACAGCGTTGTGCCAATATACATACCAAAGGATACCATTTCCATAAATGAAGTTGTTATAAGAGGTTATTTCGATTATGCTACCATGAAACAGATTGTTATTGAGATGAGGCCCATTGATCTAACACAGTTTTACCCAGATTGGTCTGGAACGGAATTGCTCTATAAAAGTCCACAACCAATGTCATTTAAGGGTCCGATCCAGGCATTGTATGATGTGTTTAATAATAGTGCAAGGTTGCAACGCAAATTAATAAAGAATAGAAGAGAATATAATAGGGTTATGACTCAAATGGGTAGGGCCAATGATACAATACCAGCTACACCAGAGCATATGCAAGAGTTGCCATACTAATTTTAACATTGGGAATTTCTAGTAAAGTTTGTGCACATGATTCCAATGTAGCGCCTGTGGTAAGAACATCGTCAACCAATAGAATATGCTTTCCTTCAAGTTTATGAGGGTTCATGATTCCGAATTTTCCTCTTACATTCTTCCAGCGATTATACCTTGACTTTCTAGTTTGTGTTTCTGTTCTTTCTATTTTAACAAGTGAGGTGCTTGTAAATTCCACATTCATGGCTTTACTTATGCCTTCTGAAATACTATCACTCTGATTGTAACCGCGCTTTCTGAGTTTACTCTTATGCAATGGGACCGGTATAATAATGTTAACATCTGAATATATTTCGCTATCCATTAATTCATTTCCAAATAAATAACCGAGCCACCTTCCAGTTTCTTGATTGCCATTATACTTTAGCTTGTGCATCAACTTTTGTACTTTACCTCCTTTGCTGAAAAATAAAAATGCTGTTGCAGAATGGATATCAACTCGACCCCAAAACACCCTTGAAATGGGATTGTCAATATGTTTATGGAAATTTGTTTTTGGCAGTCTATATAAGCAATGTAGGCATATTATTTTCTCACTTTTAATGAGTAACTCCCCGCAGGCATTACATAATCTGGGAAAGAAAAGGTTAAGAAAATCAGTGGTCCACATTTTTTGGGTATGTGAATCAAAGTTAACTAAGAGAATTAATTAATTGATTGGATTCGGAGAAAATATCCAAATAAAAGGTTGAAACCCTAATCTAAAACAGAAATTTCTTCTGCCTGCAATACTTGTTTGTTAGATTCGTTGTAAACGAAAGCCACCACATGGCAATCCTCAGCAATCCAGCTTGTGGGAAATTCTATATCATAGGTTTTTTCATAAACCTCATTCATAGCAACGGCACCTGTTGTACTCACATATTCGCCCCAGGAACCATTTAAAGTGCCTCTTAAGACATGGTTATGAACATAAGTTGAATCAATGGGAGTAGCACCTATTTCAGGATCATTATTTTTTTGAGGAGCAATAATATTGTCTTGAGTAATACAAACGATTACTTTAAAAGACCCTTCGATATCTTGTTGGAACTCTGTTTTTATATTTGTTGATAGGGTGTTGTTGCTAACATTAAAATCATTATTAATTGTAATAAATGCTTCTGCTGGCTCCATCAATAATGGATCAGCAACTTCTGCCCAGCTTTGAGGATATATAACATAGCTATCATTTACCCGCACTCTATCAATTAATCCATTGGGATTACCTTTTGCCGAATTACCAAAATAAGTATCCCATTCATTACCTGCCTCTGTGGTAAAGTTTGCAGCAAAGACAGGGTTATTTTCGAAATCTGGTTGAGCAAAATAACCAGCATGAACAGCAATTATAACAGCTCTACCACAAAATATTTCCTTGAGTTCCTGTGCTAAAACAGCTGCGCCTGGACAATTTACGCACCCATGTCCTGTGTAGTCTTCAATTAAAACCTTTTTATTACCATTACAGTAATCTCTGGATTCGATAAATGGAGCATCAACCTTATCACATGAGTTAAAAGAAACTGCAAAAATCAAAACTACCAGAATTATGTATCTTATTTTCATAGTAATTAGTTTTTAGAAGCTGCCACTGATGGTTAGAGAAAATCCATTTGAGGCAGGTACTTGTCTGCAAACTCCACCAACACAAACAACACCTTCTCTTTGTCTACCATAAGTTAGAGCAATTCTCATAGTATTTAGGGTATAACCAAATGAACCTGTGTAGTAATGGATTTTTTCGTTACTGTGCTTATTACCATAGTTATATTGGTCAGCAATTGTAATAAACCAATGAGGAGAAACAGTGTACTCAATCAATGCGGCTGCCCAATCACCTTTATCTTCTTTTGTCCATAAACCTTGTAATTCCCATCTGAGAGCTTTCTTGGAAGTCAACTTATATGTCATATCTATTATGGCAATATTTGCATTCACAATGGGTTCGCCCGTATGGCCTTGTATTGTTGCAATATCGTACTTCTGATAGATATATTTAAATGTACTTTTGAATTTCTTATTGAATTTTTTATCAATTTCAATTGTAAGATCTCTATTAAAAATTTGTTTTCCAAATTTGAAAAAATCTGAATTCCAACCCATGGTGCCACTCTGACCTATGTAGGCAGTGTCATTTGGAGCAGAGCGATCGATATTATTCATTTGAGAATAATTAATACTCACTCCCATACCATATTTACCACCGATTTTACTTTTCTTGGGCACTTTATAATTTATAGCTATTTGAAACCCAATCTCGCCATTTGGCTGTGTAGCGTATGGATACATTGCAGCTAGCATATAAGTATGTGCCTCAATTAGTGGTGGGAGAAAGTTTATGTCCAAAGCATTTGATGTAACAGCTTGATCCGACTTATAACTCATATTGTCAACACGTTTAAACTGAGCATAAATACCTAGTCCTTTTGTGGAATATGAACCTGAGAATATGAAAGCAGCACCTGGCTTATAAATATAATTGTTGATGGCAGAAGGGTCATTAATTTTGTATGCGTATTCGGAAGAAAAATTAAATTTATTGATACCAAGGTTAAACCTTCCTGCGAAAGCAGCAACATTCTTAGGCATTTTATAGAATGGATTTTGATCACTTTGATATTTACTTACGGCACTTCCTCCAAGGGTGAGTTTAATTTTTGAATCAGACATTCCGTTAAAAACATCGTTGAGGTTTATTTCAGCATCAAACCCCTTAACTATTCCTCGATTATTATTCTCATACTTTGTCCAAAAATACCTCTGAACTCCATAAACTCCTTTTAGAATAATTCCGTCTATGGGTGAAAAAACAAACCTGGCTCCTTTCAAGGCATTGTCGTATCCTAAACTCCATTCAGTATATGTGCGAAGGGTTAATCCATTGCCAAATTGTTCATAAAAATCGCCAATTGTAATACTAAACCTATCTGTTGTATAGGATGCCCATAAATTTGCTATACCTTGTCCATCTAAATTCCTGTCAAAACCAGCTATTGGAGGTAAATATGCTTCATACCTGAGACCAGCCGAAAAATTTCCTAGAGTATAGATAATATCTGCAAAACCATTGAAGCCAAATTCATTACCATTAATAATAGAATCAGTAATTCCCAGAGCATCATCAGCCTGATAATACATGCCATCTAACTCAAAGTTTCCATGAACTTCAGACTTTGATAGAAAGCCTTGTGCTTTAACCATGGGTGTAAATAAAAACGATAATACGATTAAAGCTAATGCTTTTTTCATAAAGGGTTTTTTAAACAAATTGATTAATTATTGCCTGATATATTCTCACCAGAAGCAACTTTTTCAACAATCTCATAAATCTCATCTTCGAGGCCTTCATAATATGAAGTGTGTTGGTATACAATTTCACCTGCTCCATTAAGGATAAAAGTATGTGGAATCATATTTACACTCATTGCTCTTTTAAAGTCTCCGTTGGGATCTAGTAAAACTTCAAAGTCCCAATCTTTACCACTAACGTAGGGGAGAACTTTTGCAGTTGATCTAGCATCATCAATTGATACTGCGATAATCTCAACACCAGTTTCTTCCTGCCAATCGTCATAATTATCATTGTAAGCATCAAGTTCTTTTTTGCATGGTTTGCACCACAATGCCCAGAAGCTTATTATTATGGGTTTACCGTCATTGGAAATTTCTTTTGTGTTGAAAGTTTCACCTTCCAAATTCTTGATATTAATCGATGGGAGATTATTTCGTTTATTTAAATCCTGGGATGTTACATATCCGCAGAATAATAGTGTACAAAATACTAAAACGATTCTTTTCATGCTAAATAAGTTCAATTAATGGTTGAAAATGAAAGACAACTTATAACCAAGATTTGTTGCATAGTTAAATTAAGGAGCAAATATAATTATTTAATGGCAGTCTAAAACAAGAGAAAGTAACTTCAAAAATATTGTGTTATTTGAAGTATAATAATCTCATTTTATTGTTCTAAAGGAATACCTCGAGTAACCTTGATGTTGTTTTTGGGACAAGGCTAATTTCGCTTAAATAAGCAGGAACAAGTATTGCTTCGCCAAGGTTTAGATTAACCTCACCATTTTCCCATACTAAAATGCTTTTTCCTTCAATGGCAATATAAATGATAAAAGAGTCTAAAGCTTCAATATCCTTTGTAATTGGCTTGTCAAATTCAAGCACGTTGGTTGTGAACTTATCGCAATCGACAACCTTTGAAGGGATGTTCATTTCTATATCATAATCGGTCTTATACTTATCATATTTCTTAAAATCAATTGCATCAATAGCCTCTTCATTATGCAACTCGCGAGGATGCCCATCTACACCTATTCGGTCCCAATCATATATTCTGTATGTAGTATCCGAAGTTTGTTGTATTTCTGCAAGAAGCATACCCGGACCAATTGCATGAACTCTTCCAGCGGGCATAAAGAAAACATCTCCTTTATTTACATCTTCAAAATTCATGATTTCCTTAATCGATCCTTTTTTTAAGTGATCTAGATATGATGTTTTATCCATCTCTCTATTAAACCCGCTTATTAACTTTGTTGTTTTATCCGCTCCCAGAGTATACCACATTTCAGTTTTACCATTACCGACTTTCCTAGCTTTTGCAAGCTTGTCATCAGGATGAACTTGTATGGATAACCAGTCATTTGCATCAATAAATTTTATTAGAAGAGGGAATTCTTCTCCAAACCTATCAAAAACCTTTTCGCCAACAAGATCTGCCATGTAAATTTCAACAAGTTCATTTAGTTCATTGTTTTTTAGAAAGCCATTACTAACAACAGAAAGATTTCCTTTAACCCCAGAAACCATCCATGCTTCACCGCAGTTCGGTAGATTACCGTAATCAAGGCCAAGCTCAGTTTTAATTTTTTGTCCACCCCATATTTTATCTTTGAAGATGGGTTTGAATTTTAAAGGGTACAATGAATTCATTATGTCTTAAATTGGAACAACGGAGCAAAATTAGTTATTTTTGAATGCAAATCTTAATTTCCAACGCATGAAGAACAACAGAAGAAATTTTATAAAAACAGCAGCTGTGGGGGGTATAGGCCTTGCCATGGCTCCTAATATCGCATTTGGAAAAAAACAAAAGGAATCCAAGGTGAGAATTGGTTTCATTGGTTTAGGATTAAGAGGAGTTTTGCATCTCAAAAACTGCATTAGTCGCCAGGATGTTGAAATAACTGCTCTGTGTGATATAAATCCACTAAGACTTGATTTAGCCCAGCAGATAATTACAGATGCCGGTTTATCAAAAGCCAAATTATTTGGTGATGGAGACTACGACTACCAGAATCTCATACAGGAAAAGGATGTAGATGCAGTGATAATATCTACACCATGGTTATGGCATACACCTATGACTGTTGACTCAATGAAGGCAGGAAAATATGCAGGTGTGGAGGTAAGTGCAGCAACATCATTGGAAGAATGCTGGGACCTTGTTAACACCCATGAATCAACGGGAACGCATATGATGATTTTGGAAAATGTCAACTATCGACGAGATGTTATGGCTGTTCTAAACATGGTACGTCAAAATGTTTTTGGAGAATTGATTCATTTTAGATGTGGATACCAGCATGATTTGAGAGAGGTTAAGTTTAATAATGGGCTACAACCTTATGGAGGTGGCGTATTGTTTGGTCCCAAAGCCATGAGCGAAGCACAATGGAGGACCTTGCATAGTCTGAAAAGAAATGCTGATCTTTATCCAACTCATGGGATAGGTCCCATAGCAGCATATGCTGATATTAATAGAGGTAATAGATTTGTGTCATTAACATCTCATGCAACAAAAGCAAGGGGGTTACATGACTATATTGTACAAGAAGCGGGGCCTGAAACCCCCAATGCCAAGTTGCATTGGAAACTTGGTGATGTAGTAACAACAACAATTGATACAGCGAATGGAGAAACAATAATCGTAACTCATGATACAAATCTTCCCCGTCCGTATTCATTGGGTTTTAGAGTCCAGGGAACAAATGGCCTTTGGGAAGCAGATGGCAATAGGATTTATATTCAAGGTATCTCAGATCCACACCGATGGGATGATGCCAGTGCTTGGATGACTAAATATGATCATCCTTTATGGAAAAAATATGGAAATGAAGCTGAGGGATCAGGGCACGGGGGGATGGACTTCTTTGTTTTAAATGCTTTTATTGAAAGTGTAAAGACTAATGTTGCACCTCCACTTGATGCATATGATGCAGCTGCGTGGAGTGCGATAACGCCCCTTTCAGAGGCATCAATAGCAAATAATGGAGAAGTTCAAGATTTCCCTGATTTTACAAGAGCTAGATGGATTAAAAGAAACCCATACGATTGGATGAAGGAAACCTACTAATATAGACCTAATTTCAATTCTACCAGTGTAACTTGTGATAGTCAAATGTTTGTTTGTTCCGAAAATCACTTATTTTTTTTGCTATAATGAAGAAAAATTCAAGGTTATTTTCCCTTAACCATTTTATGGCATAGGGCTTTACGTTTACGGCATCCGCAAAAACAACCAGAAAGTCAAATTCGTATTTACGTAGCCATTGATATGCTTTCTCTTTATTGTCTATGGCACCATCCAATGCTGCGTATTGTGGATATTTATTTTTTAGGAGCCAGTTTATGGCTTCATGACTTCCTCTTATACCACTACTAAGAGCTGCAAGCTCTGGATAACCATTCTCTAGAAGCCAATTGTAAAACTCTTCACCATTATCTGTAAAAGTTTCACCAAATGCAATTAATATCTTTGAAGGATAATCAAGCATTCTGCTAAGATAAAAAAAGTGGCATCAATTTTTGTTGGTGCCACTTTCTTATTAATATCTATCTAAGCAGTTCAAATCTTTGAATGCTGTTTTAAGTCTTTCAATCATTGACAACTCTCCTGCTCTTAGCCACTTTCTCGGATCGTAATATTTTTTATTGGGTACATCATCTCCTTCAGGATTACCAATTTGTTCCTGAAGATAGTCGTGATATTTTGCTTCATAATCTTTGATTCCATCCCAAGTTGCCCATTGAGTGTCGGTGTCAATGTTCATCTTTATTACTCCATACGAGATGGCCTCTTCAATTTTTGAGGGTTCTGATCCAGAACCGCCGTGAAAAACAAAATTCACCGGATTATCATCTGTATTGAATTTATCTTTAATGTATGCCTGAGAATTTTTAAGAATAATAGGCTCAAGCTTAACATTTCCTGGTTTATATACACCATGAACGTTTCCAAAGGCTGCTGCAATAGTAAAATTTGGGCTTATTGCCGAAAGTACCTCATAGGCATTGGAAACTTCTTCGGGTTGAGTATATAATTTTGAGCTGTCCACATTTGTGTTGTCCACACCATCTTCCTCACCACCTGTGATGCCAAGCTCTATTTCAAGAGTCATTCCCATTTTACTCATTCTTTTCAAGTATGAGGCACAAATTTCAATGTTTTCTTCAAGTGACTCTTCACTTAGATCAAGCATATGTGAGCTAAACAAAGGTTTTCCTGTTTCAGCAAAATGCTTTTCACTTGCATCAAGCAGTCCATCTATCCATGGCAATAACTTTTTTGCAGCATGGTCTGTATGCAAAATAACAGGGATTCCATAAAGTTCTGCAAGTTTGTGTACATGAAGAGCACCGGAAACAGATCCAGCTATCGCAGCCTGTTCATTTTCATTAGATAGGCCTTTACCTGCATAAAAAGATCCACCTCCATTTGAAAACTGAATTATTACAGGCGAGTTAACTTCTTTTGCAGCTTCCATTACTGCATTTGCAGAATCAGTTCCCACTATGTTAACAGCAGGCATGGCAAAACGGTTTTGTTTAGCGATGTCGAATATTGTTCTTAAATCATCACCAAATACAACGCCTGGTTTTACCTTATCTGAAATTCTTAGAGACATAGTTATAAATTTTAAATTTTAAGTCAGCAAAATTATATTTATTTATGGATTATCTATGCAATTAAGTGTTAACTATCCTACTATTAACAATAATTGTTTGACGTGCATGTATCCTACGCAAACGTTTTATATTAGAAGATTCATCTTTTACTTTAAATAGTCCTTAAAAGTATTGAAAATATGAAGATTATTTATGCTAGTTGACTGTTTTTAAAATGGTTTTAATAACAAATTCAAAGTTACAACTCAAAAGCGCTAATTTATGAAATAAAAAAATGGGTGATTGTTAACATCAATACTCTTTTATGGTAAGTTTTAAAAGATATTATTATTGTACCTCAAATATATTACCAGAATGGGTCATATTTTTAGAATTTTATATCTTTGGGCGTTCAAAGAAACGTCCAATATACGCGAAAGTATTAGTAAATCAGTGTTTTAAATAGATTTTTATGATAAAAAAGATACTTGTTGCCAACAGAGGGGAAATTGCAATTAGAGTGATGAGAAGCTGTCGGGAAATGGGTATTGAGTCTGTTGCAGTTTATTCTGCTGCCGACAGAGCATCAATGCATGTAAGATATGCTGACGAGGCATTCTTAATAGGGCCTGCACCTTCAAACGAAAGTTATCTAGTGATAGATAATATTATTGCAGCAGCAAAAAAGAGTGGTGCGGATGCAATACATCCTGGTTACGGCTTTCTCTCTGAAAATGCAGAATTTTCAGATTGTTGCAAAAAGGAAGGACTTATATTCATAGGCCCCTCATCATTTGCCATAAACACCATGGGAGATAAAATCACCGCACGTAAGAAAATGCAGAGTGCTAGTGTTCCTGTGGTTCCTGGAACTACTGAACCAATAACAGACCTTGATGAGGCTGTTAAGGTAATTAAGGGAATTGGTTTGCCAGTAATGATTAAAGCAAGTGCTGGAGGTGGTGGAAAGGGTATGAGGTTGGTTACCGAAGAGAAAGATATAATCTCATCCGTGAAAAGTGCTAAATCCGAGGCCAAGGCAGCTTTCTCAAATGATGCTGTTTACATCGAAAAATATATAAACTCTCCACATCATATTGAATTTCAGATAGTGGCAGACAACCATGGAAATTGTGTACACCTTTTTGAACGTGAATGTTCAGTTCAACGTCGACATCAAAAGGTTGTAGAGGAAACACCATCTCCAATAATGACGGATAAGGTAAGAGATGAAATGGGTAAGCATGCCGTTGCTGCAGCAAAAGCTGTAAACTATTCGGGAGCTGGAACCATTGAGTTTATTGTAGATGATAATCTTAATTATTACTTCCTGGAAATGAATACAAGACTTCAGGTTGAGCATCCAATTACTGAAAGGGTAGTTGGTGTGGATTTGGTAAAAACACAGATCAATATTGCAAATAATCAAACTCTAGATTTTAAGCAAGAAGATCTTAAGCAAACTGGACATGCAATTGAGGTTAGAATATATGCCGAAGATCCTGATAATAATTTTATGCCAAATCCTGGTAAAATTGAACATATGACAGAGCCTTTAGGATTGGGTGTTAGGCATGATGGATATGTGTATACAGGATATGAAATTCCAATTTTTTATGATCCAATGATTTCCAAACTTATTGTTTGGGCACAAACACGCCAAGAGGCAATAGATCGTTTGAGAAGAGCCCTTCATGAATATAAAATAACAGGAATAAAAACAACAATACCATTTCTGAGCAGAATACTTGATGTCCCTGATTTTATCAACGGAAAGTACAATACTCATTTTGTTCAGGATAATGAGAAATTACTTCGGCCAAATAAAAAATCATCCAATAGAATCAAAGAAATGGTTGCCATTGCTTCTTTTATAAATCATTTGGAGAATGTTGAAAGTATAAAGGATAAACGTTATTGCAATCCAGTTGATGGTAAATGGAAGGCTTTTGGTAGAAAAAGAAATGTTACACGGTTATAATTGGATTCTAAGATTATGAAGTACGAAATTAAAGTAGGTGATAAGGTGTCTGATATAAGACTAATAAGCAAGGAGGGAAACACTGCCGAAGTTGCCATTGGTGATCAGATTTATAAAGTGGACATTGTTGAAGTTGAACAAGGTATATATTCACTGCTATATGATGGAATATCATATAATATTGAGCTAACAACTAACAACAAGAAAGACTATAAGGCAACAACATTGTATGATAGTTTTGATGTTGAAATTATTGATGCTGAAACAAGATATAAGAACAGTAGAAAAAGTTCTGAGGATGATGATCATGCATTTATTTCTACTCCAATGCCTGGTAAAATTGTGAAGATTCTAGTAAAAGAAGGAGATAAAGTTAAGGGTGGAGATACTGTTGTTGTTGTTTCTGCCATGAAAATGGAAAGTGAATACAAGGTTGTAAAGGATAGAACAATTACTAAAGTGCTAGTTAAGGAAGGTGATAATATTGAAGGTGATCAACCATTAATTATGCTTGATTAACCTAAATTTAAATAAGAAAACATAATCAGGAAGCTATGTCGCTGAAATCAAAAATAGAAATATTAGAGGAAAAAAGTAAACAGGCTGAGTTGGGTGGTGGTCAAAGCCGCATCGACAAACAGCATAAGGCGGGACGATTAACTGCTCGTGAGAGAATTAATCAATTACTTGATCCAGGAACTTTTGTGGAGATTGACAAATTTGTAACGCATCGATGCACTGATTTCGGGATGGAAAATAACAAGACCCTTGGAGATGGTGTAGTATCTGGTTATGGGAAAATAGATGGCAGGCTGATGTATGTTTTTGCCCAAGACTTTACCGTTGCTGGTGGATCTCTTAGCCGTACAAATGCGAATAAGATTATCAAAGTAATGGATCTAGCAATGAAGATGGGAACCCCAGTAATTGGATTAAATGATTCTGGTGGTGCTAGAATACAGGAAGGTGTTGAAAGTTTAGCAGGCTATGCAGATATTTTTTATAGAAATGTCAGGAGCTCTGGTGTAATTCCTCAAATATCAGCTATTTTGGGGCCATGTGCTGGGGGTGCTGTTTATTCTCCTGCCATAACAGACTTTATTTTAATGGTTAAGGAAACATCTTTCATGTTTGTAACAGGACCTGATGTAATAAAAACAGTAACTAATGAGGATGTGACCATGGAAGATTTAGGTGGTGCCATGACACATAATAAACAATCTGGAGTTGCCCACTTTACTGCTGATAATGATGAGCAAGCTGTATTAATGGTTCGTGAACTTATGAGTTTTCTTCCTTCCAATAATATGGAGGATCCTCCGGTAAAGGTATGCGCAGATGATCTCAATCGACTTGAACCAAAACTTGATGAAATCGTACCAATTGATCCAAACAAACCGTATAATATGTTTGATATTATTATGCCGGTTATAGATGATCATCATTTCCTAGAAGTACAGCCACATTTTGCACAAAATATAATCGTTGGTTTTGCTAGAATTGCCGGAAAACCAATAGGAATAGTTGCTAATCAACCTTCTGTTTTGGCAGGAGTATTAGATATAGCAAGCTCCACAAAGGCAGCAAGATTTGTAAGATTCTGTGATGCTTTTAATATTCCTTTGATAACATTTGAGGATGTTCCAGGATTTCTACCAGGTACTGCTCAGGAATTTGGTGGAATCATAAAGCATGGAGCCAAATTGCTATATGCATTTGCGGAAGCAACAGTTCCAAAAATTACTATTATAACAAGAAAAGCATATGGTGGTGCTTATGATGTAATGGCAAGTAAGCATATTGGTGCGGATGTTAATTATGCTTACCCCACTGCAGAAATTGCCGTAATGGGCCCTGATGGCGCGGTAAATATCATATATAGAAATCTACCAGAAGAAGAACGCAAGGGAAAAGTAGATGAGTATCGTGCAAATTTTGCAAGTCCATATAAAGCTGCAGAACTTGGATACATAGATGAGATTATATATCCTCATGAAACTCGTATGAAGATTGCTCAGGCTTTGGAAATGACAAAAAATAAAACAGATAATACACCCCCCAAAAAGCATGGTAATATACCACTTTAGAGAAGAAATATTCTCATGTTTTATCTAATTTGGAGGGATTTAAAGTCTATTTAACCAGCACAAAGTGTTCATGAATATTCGCACCACTTTCCGTTAGGATATTTACAATATATCTTCCATTAATCATATTATTTGTTTTTATGGTAAGGGTCTCAGTTGAGCCTTTTCCAATACCATTAATTGTCTTAATGTTTCGTCCTAGAAGGGTTTGTATTCTGATAGTATAACTCTCCATTTTAACAATAGTAAATGATAGTTTAAGAGCACCCTTAACTGGATTAGGGTAAATGGTAAGATTGGTAGCAATTACTTCATCAATGTTTGTACAATCATCAATTGTTACTTGAAACTCGTCAGATGTTACTAAACATTCTTGACCAATACTTTCTGATACCTGAATCATCCCTAACCCATGGACACCCCATAAAACAGTTATCATGTGTGTTCCATTTCCAGATGTAATTTCCCCTCCTGTTACCATCCAATCATACGAACTAGCTAAATTTTCATAAGTGGTATATTCAGCTTCTTCTTCGTCACAAACCATAGAAGGCCCATTAACCTCAGGCTCAGGTTGGGATAAGATTGTTATTTCAAGTGGTATTGATTCATTACCAATACCGCAGTCGTTACTACCATTAGTTGTAAGATTTGCTAAACCAGAAAATGCAAGGTCCCAGTCTATGGAAATATTCTCTCCACTTCCTACTATTGTTCCTGCATCGGCAGGATAAAGGTTCCAATAAATTGTATCAGCAGCAAATATAGGTTGAGTTGTATAATCAGTTATTGAACCAGCACAAACAGTATCTGGGCCCTCTGGAGTATAGCCAGCTTCTGGAATAAACTCAACAAAAATATATGGTGTTCCTACCATATTTTCAGAGCATGTGCCTGTGGTTCCTGTTACTGTGTATATTCCTTGAGAGGATTGTATTCCAAAGCTAATGGGATTACCAGTTCCATCTACTATAATTCCAGTCGTTGAGCCATCTAGAAATAGCTCGTATGCGACAGCTGTTTCAGATCCATCAAGAGTAATTTCAATTCCAGGGTCTCCCGAGCAGTAGCCACCACCTTCACTAAGTTCAAATGCCTGAGGTGTCATATTAAGAGTGCAGGTTAGCTCCAGTGACCATGGGCCATATCCACACATATTATTAGCTTTTACTTTAATTGTATATGTGCCAGTAAATGCATTGTCAGATTCAAATGTGCCCGTAGTACCTGTGCCGCTGATATTTCCTGCGCCTGAGGGATCTACCTCCCAGAAGTATGTATCAGCGCCTGATACTGGTTGTGTTGTATAGTCTACTGTTACACCAGCACATAGTATGGTGTCACCAGCAGGCTGATCTGGAGCGGATGGATCTTCCAATACTGTTATCATATCTGGGATAATTTCAGTACTTATATTTGTTCCGTCTGACACCTCTAGACTCACATCAAAAACCCCAATCGAATTATATACTACACTTGGATTTTGATTAGTTGAGGTTGAAGGTGTTCCACCTTCAAATGTCCAATTCCATGATGTAATAGCCCCTACGGATAAGTCAGTAAAATTGACTGTATTTCCTGTGCAAACGCTATCAACATCCGAAGAAAAATTTGCGTTAAACTGTGCCTCTCTTGTAATAATGGTTCCTTGTGATCCACATGCAAATAAGGCTGAACTTTCAACTTCTCTTATTCTATAAAGATGTGATTGGCCCGGGCCATTATGCTCAAACGACCAGTTGGCACCAAAATCAGTTGTTACATAGATATTTTCATCTGTTCCTCCAACATAAGCAGTACCATTATCATATGCCTTAGCTGCATAAAAATTTTCATAACCAGTTGTGTATGTCGACCAAGTTGTACCTCCGTCATTTGTTGCAAACATCTTTTCTTCACCGCCAACAACACCAAATGACGCATCAGCAAAATCAAGTCCAAAAAGCATGGCGGGTAATGTTGCAGATACATTCCAGTTATGACCTCCATCCGTAGATTTAATGACATTACCGGATGTGCCAACAGCAAACAGAGTATTTTGATCTGCATAACAAATACCCATAATATTTACATTAGTTCCGGATGTTGCGGATACCCATGTATTACCTCCATCACTTGTAATAAATACTGATTGATCACTGGAACTATTCATACTAGCTGCAGCAACACCATTGCTACTATCCCAAAAAACTACATCCACATAATACCATACATTAGAGCCACATGTAGTAGGTACCCATGTGTTACCTCCATCTGTAGTTTTTATAAAATAATTATTCCATCCTCCAGCAAAGCCCAGTGTTTCACTTATAAACCAAATTCCTTGTAATCCATCAATTACTCCAGATGTTGGTAAGATTGTAGTCCAGTTATTTCCTCCATCCGTAGTTTTTACAATTACTCCATCGGCATCATAAGTATATTGCATGCCACATGCATAGCCAATGGTGCTTTGGTTTGGTGGAAATGACATTCCAAAGAGAATAAATGAAGTTCCTGTGCTTGAAACATAATTCCAACTTTGAGCGTTTAGTTGTAGTATAAAAAATGTAAGTGCAGCTAGTATTGATAATATTTTCTTCATGGTTGTCTTGTCTTTGCTGGGTATAAAATTATCTATTATAGACTCAAATGTAACTTAATTATTTGGTCTAATGCCATAAAAAAAGGGCTTATGATATTCACAAGCCCTTTAAATAATAATTTTATGATGTTAATCTTCATCTTCTTGGGATGCTTCATAAGCTTTTAGAAGTTGATTCTGCACATCTGAGGGAACTTGCTGATACTGATCGAACTCAGAGCTGAAAACACCTCTTCCTGATGTGATTGCACTCAATGATGTTGCATATCTAGTCATTTCAGCAGCAGGAATTTTTGCCTTGATAACTTGATTACGACCTTTTGCACCCATACCCATTATAATGCCTCTCCTTCCTTGTAAATCTGTCATTACTGCACCCATCATATCTTCTGGGACAGTGATTTCAACATCGTTTACAGGTTCCATAATTTTCGGCCCAGCGTTTTTAAAAGCTGTACTAAATGCATTACGACCTGCTAACTTGAACGATATTTCATTTGAATCAACGGGATGCATTTTACCATCATATATGTAAACTACAATATCACGAGCATATGAACCTGTTAATGGGCCCTCAGTCATTCTCTCCATCACCCCTTTTAGGATGGCAGGAAGAAAACGTGCATCAATTGCACCACCTACAATACAATTGTTCACAATAAGTTTACCACCCCATGGCATATCATGTACATCAGTTCCTCTTACTGGTATGTCAGTAGGATCTTTATATCCATCAAAATATGGCATAATTCTTAGGTGAACTTCACCAAATTGACCAGAGCCACCGGATTGCTTTTTATGACGATAATCAGCATTTGCAGTTTTGGTTATGGTTTCGCGATACGGAATCTTTGGAGAATCTGTTTCAACCTTAATTTTGTGAGCATTTTGCATGTACCATTTTATGGTATTAAGATGAAACTCTCCTTGTGTTTTGACAAGTAATTGCTTAAGTTCCCTTGAGTATTCAATCTCGATTGTGGGATCTGTGCGATGCATTTCGTTTAAGATAGTTCCTAATTTTTCATCATCTCCACTATCAACAGCACTCATGGCAACTGTATAAATTGGCACAGGTAATGTTAACCCTTCAAAGCCAGCATCTGCTACCTTAGAATCCATTAGTGAATCACCTGTTCTTACATCTTTAAGTTTGATAGTAATTGCAATATCACCAGCAACAACTTTTTCTATTTTTTCTCTATTTTTTCCGTTTAGAACAAAAAATTGTGATAGTCTTTCCTTGTTTCCAGTTCTTGGATTTATTAAATCCATACCCTCTGTAAGAGTTCCTCCATATAATTTAAAACATGAAACTTCCCCCAGATGTTGCTCAATTGATGTTTTGAAAACAAATAATGCGGTTGGGTCAGATGTGCTAGTTTTAAAGGCTTTACCATTTGTTGTTTCTCTTTCTGGCATTTCATTTGGCGCTGGGCATGAATTTGTTATGAAATCCATTACTCGAGTTGCACCAATCCCTGATTTTGCAGAGGTACACATTACGGGAAAAATAGATCTGCTTATCATTCCCAAACGAACACCTTCTCTCATTTCCTCCAAGGTAAGTGTATCATTTTCAAAATATTTTTCCATTAGCTTTTCATCACCTTCAGCAGCATTCTCAACTAGAGTGAGGTGTAAATCATCAGCTTTATCTTTTTCAGAGTCTGGAATATCTGATATCTCAGGTTCTCCACCATTGTTATTGAATTTCAACTGCTTCATTAACATGAGGTCAATAATGGTATTAAAACCTTCCCCGATAGATACTGGATACTGAATAACTGTTACCTTATCACCGAAATATTCTTTGAGAGAGTTTACAGAATCATTGAAATTTGCACCTTGGTGGTCAAGTTGGTTAACAGCAAATACTGTTGGACATGATGATATCTCAGTTTGTCCCCACGCAATTTCAGAGGTTGCCTCTACACCACTTTGTCCATTTACCATGAATAATGCTGTATCACATACATTTAGAGCAGCAGCAGTGTCACCAACAAAATCAGAAAAACCAGGAACATCAATGATATTTATTTTTTTCTCATTATAAACGCTATACATCAAAGTTGAATGAACAGAGTGCTGTCTATCCAACTCAATTGGTCTATAATCTGAAACTGTATTTTTATCATCCACATTCCCCCTTCTGCTAATAACCTTACCTTCAAACACCATGGCCTCAGCCATCGTTGTTTTACCTGATTTAGCACCACCTATGAGTGCGATATTTCTAATCTCTTCCGTTTGGTAAATCTTCATGCGTTAGTTGTTTTAATGTTGAATACTTAATTTCCCTATCAATTTATGCCATCTGCATCTTAATGCGCCAGCCATATTGTAGTATTCAAATACCTAAAAAACTAGCGCATTTCAAAAATAAGGGAGGCAAATGTAACGAAATAAATCTAAAATACATAGCATTATATGCTATTTATAAGGGGTCTAATATATATTGAAGGTTTGAGGAAAAGAGCTCCTTTGTATCAATGATTGGTCTTAATTATTTACTTGAGGATTGATAATTTCCCAGTTTTTATCAGAAATTTTAGCACCAATTACTTGAATGACATTTGAAGCGAGTAATGATCCTATTTCTCCAGATTTTTTGTTGCCAAGATTATTAATGTAACCGTATAAAAATCCAGCTGCGTAAATATCTCCAGCACCAGTTGTGTCTATTGGGGTTAATTTATCTATCTTAACTATATCTATCTTATCGCCTGTTTTTATCATGGATCCTTCGCCACCAATTTTTACAACTGCAGTTTCACATATTTGTGCAAGGCTATTGAGTGCATCTTCTGGCTCCATGCCAGTGAAAGCTTTTGCTTCTTCCTCATTTGCAAATACAATATCTACATACTTAGATATCATTTCTTGCAAAAACTCAAGATTATCTTCAACAACATTATAGCTTGCCAGATCAACTGATATTTTTAATCCATTTGATTTTGCCTTTTGCAATATGGATTCAACAAGATCATGATTTTGAACTAAATAGCCCTCAATATGTAATAGACCATGGTCTTTAAATAAGTCTTCAACTATTCCATCTGCAGATAATTCAATTGCAGCTCCAAGAAATGTTCCAAAGGTTCTTTCCCCGTCTTTGCTTATCATTGTATTTGCTACACCAGAGGGTGAATCACTCATGATAAGTAATGGGTTTATATTATTTTTAACCAAGTCGGTTTTAAAAAAATTTCCATTTTCATCTTTACCTACTGTTCCTATGAAGGAAGTTTCCATGCCTAATTTTGCCAAACCATGAATGGTATTTGCTGCTGAACCACCCGAAGCCATTTCGGTTTTTAGCCCTTTACTTTTGTTTTGTATTTCAGTTGATTTATCTGAGTCCACCAACTGCATACTTCCTTTGGGTAAGTTGAGCTCATTTAATAAAGAATCATCTTCTATCTGTATAAGAGCATCAACAAGTGCATTGCCAATTCCTAATATTTTTGTCATAAGGGTTAAATTTTCGCAAAAGTAAGAATTTATATAAGTAGAGTTAACAAGATGCCATATCAATTAAACTTTATGTTCAATTCAAATTATAACAGACCAAAAAGATACCTTTTGAGGTGGAGACATCAAATTGATCAAAAAAACACAATATTTTGTTTGCTTAAAAAGCAATATTATATATCTTTGCGCCCTGTTTTTAACGAAACATTCCTCCTTAGCTCAGTTGGTTAGAGCATCTGACTGTTAATCAGAGGGTCCTTGGTTCGAGTCCAAGAGGGGGAGCAAAAGCTCTACAGAAATGTAGGGCTTTTTTTATGCCAAGTAGTTATTAGTTACAGTATACTAAATAATAACAAATTAAACCCTAGGCATATCTTCTTTAGAATTTAAACTAATTGTTTTTCTTCTATACTAGCATAATTTTTATCCCAGTCGGATAACTTTCCCACCATTACTCTCTTGTATAAAAATGGTGTAAGTAATACAAGGTATAGCATCGACAAATATCCATAGGGTGCCATTGGTGCATCTTCAGGACATGGATGAAGTTCCCAAAACTTTAATCTAGCAAGCCTATGATGATCTGAATGCCTTGTTACATTGCATAAGTATATACTACTCATAAAATGGTTTGAATTCCAGGAATGTCTCATTTTAACTCTTTTTTCTCTTTCTCGAATCAAACCATAATGTTCAACAAAATTGATAGCTTCTAAGAATGATTTTGCTAATAGTGCAAATATTAAAAAATACAATATGCCCATAACTCCACTAATAGTAAAAACTATAAAGGCAATAATTATACTTCTTAAATAACCAATAAGCATATTGTTATGAATACTTAAGGGCTTACGACTTTCTTTTTTTAAACGATTTAATTCGATTTTCCAGGCGTCAATATGTTCGTTAAATACTGCTTTTATGATAAATAAATAAATATTTTCTCCTCTTTTAGCTGAGGCTGGATCCTCAGGAAGACATGCGTTTTTGTGATGACCAAATACATGTTCAATTGCAAAAGTGCAATCAAAGGAAAATGCAAGTAACCAATTGCCTACGAACATATCAAATTTATTATTTACCCTATGAGTTAATTCATGGCCAGGTACAGTTCCAAGTATGCCAATAAATAAGGCTGTTTGAATTATTAAAGAGATTTTATCAATTATAGTATAGGAATTTTTAGTCTGGTTAAAATCAATGTTTAGCGATGATTCCATAAAATTAATGTACCATAGTGATATGTCAGGGCTGAAAATGGAGGTAGCTAATAAGACAACAACAAATAAAATAGGAAGATTTATATAGATTGAGAGATTTAATAAACCCGGATAAGAAAATTGCTGAATGTGTCTATCCTTGGGAAGAATATAGTCGCCGAGTATAATAAATAATGAAAACCCAATTAGAAAAAATGTTGGGTAGTATTCACCCTTTGAGGCTATTATTAAAAAAAGAACACTAGTAAATGCAGGAAGAAAATGCTTAAGGTATTTAAACATAGTTACAAGAGGTAGTTGTTATCCATTGAATTCAATTCAGTCATCAAAGTTATTAATTTTCTACTTTTTTAGAATTTTCTATATATATCTTCAAAAGGAATCCTAAAACGTTCGCCATAAACCCCCTCCGGCTTCCTAATTCCACAGCTTACAATCATATTTATTTCAGCTCCACGAGGTAACTTCAAAAGCTTTTTTATTCTCCAGGTGTCAGTTCCTTCCATCGGACAGGTATCATAACCTTCTGCTGCCATACTCAACATAAAATTTTCTGCTGCAAGGGCACAGGTTTTATGGGTTACAACTCTTATGTCTTGAGCCCTTACTTCTCTATACATAGGTCTAAATAATCCAACCACAATTATAATTAAGTATTTAAACATTCCCAAGAGGCCTAAAAAATCATTATAAACCAATGGAATTAATTTGCCATAATAGCTCCTAATTATTTTTTCTCTTTTATTTTTCTTGGAGTTGGGGTTTGTAGGATAAATTTTATTTACCATCTCCAAGTTAGCCTTTGCTCTATTACGCCATAAGTCCTTTCTTGTAACAAAAACAACCAACTCTTGAGCTGTTTTTGCAGTATTTTGATTGAGGCATAATGGCTCCATTTTCTTTAAAATATCTTTGGAGGTTATGTGGCAAAACTCCCATAACTGCATATTACTGCTATTTGGTGCCAATGCTGCTTGCTCTAAGCATTTTTTAACAATTTTGGGATCCATTATTTTTTCTGGGTCGTAAATCCTAACCGAACGCCTGTAATTAATAGCCTCTGAAACTGTCTTTTCTTCAGAGCCTTTTTCCCCATTTATTATGTCTTTTTTCATTATGTAAAATTATTATTTTTAATCATAGGGACATAATCTCATCCTTGTTTTGGAATCAGTTATATTCTTAATAAGTAGTTTCATTAGGTAAAAAATTAGATTATAATAAAATGGATATATAGTTAAAAAAAACCACTCAAAACAGAGTGGCCCTTTTTTTGCAAAATCAACCTATGATAATTTTAGTTACAATAATGTTTTAAATATTTAAAACAACTATTCTTTCTACCATTTAGCTATCATCTTTTTTGTTTCTATCCTTCTGCCGTCAACAAATAAAGAGTAATAATAAGTTGAGTTTGACATGTTAGACTTATCCACATCTATGGAACCTTCTCCAAAGCTATTCAATGAAATATTCTGAATTATCTGCCCTTTATGACATACTTTTAGACTAATAATCATATACCCCTTATAACTAGGGGCCAATAATTTAATATTTAAAATGCTACTCCAATGAGGCAAATGGCAGCTTTATAAATACAAATTAAAGAGGCGCTAATCTGTTTATATTTTTAAACAGAGTAGACTTCTTTAAACCTACTCTATATTTAATATAAAACCTCTATCGTTCATCAAGGCCTCAATTTTTGCATCACGCCCTCTAAATAGCCTATAAGCTTCAGCAGGATCTATGCTGTTTCTTGGAGCAAATAAATACTCAACCAATTTGGCAGACATTTCCTCATCATAAAAACCACCTGGAGCTTGGGCAAATGCTTCGGAAGCATCTGAGGTGAGCACATCTGCCCACATATAGCCATAGTATGCAGTTGCATAGCCTTCACCTGAAAAAACATGGCCAAAATGAGGTGTCCTATGACGCATTGGTAATTCTTTTGGCATATTTAAATCCTCAAGAGTTTCACGTTCAAATACCTCTATGTCAATGTTTGTTGGATCAGCAAGATGTAATTTCATATCCATAATAGCCGAAGCCAGATACTCCGTTGTGGAAAATCCTTGGTTAAAAGTAGACGCTTTCTTTATTTTTGCCACTAACTCTGGTGGCATGGGCTCACCCGTTTTATTATGAATTAGATAGTTATTAATAACCTCATCTGTTGATAGCCAGCGTTCAAGTAACTGTGATTGAAATTCTGTGTAATCTCTCACACCTCCATTTAAAGTAGGGTATTTTACATTGGAGGAAAAGAAGTGAAGTGCATGACCAAATTCGTGAAAGAAGGTGGTAGCATCATCCCATGAAACAAGCAGAGCTTCTCCTGAAGCTGGTTTCACAAAGTTTGAGTTGTTGGTGGCTAGTACATTCTTTTTTCCATCGAAAGTAGTGTGGCTCCTAAAGGTGTTTGCCCATGCACCAGATCGTTTTCCTTCTCTTGCATATGGATCTAAATACCAAAGGCCAATGTTCTCACCAGACGACTTGTCGGTAACTTCCCACACTTTTACATCTTCATGAAATACTGGAACGCTGCCTTCGGGAACGGGTGAAAAGGTATAATTAAATAACTTTCCTGCAACATGGTGCATAGCTTCGGTTAGCTGATCCAGCTGAAGGTATTGTTTTACTTCCTCAGAATTTAGGTCATATTTTTCTTTCCGTACTTTTTCCGCATAAAAACGATAATCCCAAGGTTCAATTATAATGTTATCTCCATTTGCATATGCTAGAGCTTGCATGTCATCCACTTCTTCGCCAACTCTTGATATTGCAGCTGGCCAAACAGCTTCCATCAATCCCATTGCATTTTCAGGGGTCTTAGCCATTCTGTCTTGTAAACGCCATTCTGCATAATTTTTATGACCTAAAAGCTCAACACGTTCGCGGCGTAGTTTTAAAATTTCTGCAATTATTTTTTTGTTGTCATACTCATCATTATTATCGCCTCTTGAATAGTAGTTTGTCCATACTTGCTTTCTTAATTCTCTTTCAGTGGAGTAAGTTAAGAATGGGTCCATTGAAGAACGGCTATTGGTAATTGCATATTTGCCTTCATGTCCTTTGTCTGTTGCTATTCTTGCCGCAGATTTAATATATCCTTGTGATAGACCTCCCAATTGTTCTTCATTTAAATATGTTACATAATTTTCTTCATCATGTAATACATTGTTTGAGAACTTAGTGTAAAGGCTCGATAATTTTTTGTTAATGGCTGCATAAGTTGCTTTTTTCTCAGCATCTAATTCTGCACCATTCATGGCAAAGCTTATGTATATTAACTCTACCACACGCTGCTGATCTGCTGGAAGTGGGTTCTCCATAGATGCTTCATAAACTGTTTTAATTCGCTGGAACAATTTTTCATTTTGAGTGATCTTAGATCTAAACTCAGAAAATAATGGAGCCAACTCAGCCTGTATTGCTCTAAATTCCGGGGTAGACATATTGCCGCTCAATATACCATAATAGGCATAGGCTCTATCTAATTCTTTACCTGCACGTTCCATTGACTCAATGGTATTTTCAAATGTTGGAGCGGCTTTATTATTGGCTATTGCTTCAATGTCTTCAAGATTTAACTTCATACCTTCAAGCATTGCATCTTTTACATCTTCAACTTTCATTAGGTCAAAAGCAGGCACGCCGCCATATGGTCCTGTCCATTCCTTTAATAATATGTTATCAACCATAGCGTCCTTCGTTTCTTGTTTACAACTCATAAATACACTTATAACCATTAATAAGACCAGTAAAAATTTGTTTTTTAAATACCTTTTCATTGTGTTACGTTTAATTAAAATTGATTGACAAAAATACTTTGCCAATGGTTCAGCTTTTAAAATACACTTTGTATTATGCTAAATTTAGCGAGTAAATATAAAGCTAAAAATACTACATAATTTCTCAGAGCATAGCTGTTTGTACAAATATTTATAATTACGTAGAAATAAGCTATTACGCAATCTGTTTTAAGTATGATAATTTTGTTACCAGATATGGCATTATTTTTTTAATTGATATATTAGCGACTAAATAATTAATAACTTAACAAACTAATTTACTATGAAAAATTATTTTTTAACACTTTTATTGCTAGTTTTTGCAAGCATTGGCTTTGCACAAGACCCTCCTTTAACAGAACAGGAAAAATCAGAATTATTATCTAAAAGTCCGTTTAATGTAATCTATCCTACATCAATATTAAAAAGCGCAGATAAATATTTTGAATCACAGATGGGATTATATACTAAAGGAGTAATTAATGAAAAAGATGCTCACCTTATAGCACTTGGTACTGCTGCTGCTACTAAATGCGATTACTGTGTTCCATATCATGTTACTGAGGCAAGAAGGCTAGGAGCAACAGAAGAAGAAATTAAAACAGCAATCTTAATTGCCGCTGATATTATGCGAATGAGCACGCTATTCTATGGTAATGAATATGACTTGGATGCTTTTAAATTAATGCTGCGTGGACCAATGAGTGTATTGGTAGTTAATTATGAATTAAAGGATATTAGCCTTGATGATCATGCTAAACTTGGCGCTCAGGTAGCACCTATGTTTACACCTGAAAATGTACATGGACTTATTGGTAAAACCTTTATTGGAGATGCTGATGATGGTGTATATGGTGGTGTGTACTATTTCACAGATCAAGCTTCCATGAATGCTTATCTAAACTCTGATTTATGGAAAGGGATTGTAGCACACCCAAATTTAGTTAATTTCACAACAGAAGTTTATTCTGTTGCCCCAATATCAGAGGGCACAAATGGTATTGCGTCTGCAAGAAAAACGTCCAGTAATGGCGATGATGCGAAAGATATCCGCGTTCTAATTGTAAATTACGAACTTGAAAACATGACACTTGAAGAGCATGCCGAACTAGGATCAAAGGTAGGTTCAAATTTTTCACCTGAAAATATAGATGGTTTAATTGGAAAGACCTTTATTGGAAATACAAGCGATGGTGTTTTTGGTGGTGTGTATTATTTTACTGATGAAGACTCTATGAATACATATTTAGAATCTGATTTATGGAATGGAATTGTAGCCCATCCCAATCTGGTAAATTTCACAACTGAAACCTATGGAGTTGCATCTATTTCTGCAATATCAAATGGAGTACCAGTTAAATAATTGATGTTAGAATAGAAAAATTTCAAAAGGAAATAAAGAGATATAAATTTCCTCATATTACAAAAAAAGCTCACCTGCCTGGTGAGCTTTTTTATTTGGTCATTTTATGCTCTTTTGTAAACAATAGCAACAACAGTTACATCATCACCACCCATGTTTATTGTCATACCATAGGGTCGATCATCTGTTATTTTTATTTGTGATTTACCAGCTTTTCCTGTAAGTTGCTGCCATATGGTCACTGCCTGGTGTACTCCAGTGGCACCGGTTGGATGTCCCCATCCTATTAAACCACCAGTTGTATTCATTGGCATTTTACCATCTCTTGCTGTATTGCCAGAGGCAACATAATCCCATCCTTCTCCATCTTTAGCAAGACCTATCGCCTCGGTTGATAATACACCTGCAATTGAGAAACAGTCATGAGTTTCAATTGTTCCAACTTGATCTATTGTAATACCTGCATTTTCCAGTGCCCTTTGGGATGCTTTTTTAATTGTTTCAAGTTCGGTAAGGTCTGTTGGTGCGTTTGTTATATTTCTTATGGATTGTGCGAACCCCATTACTTCTATGGCATCCTTTTTATCCACTCCAGTCCTCTCCAATCCTTCTTCAGAGCATATTGCAATGGCTGATGCCCCATCACTTACCTTTGAACAATCAAGTACATTTAGGTGATCTACAAATGCTGTTCCGTTGGGTTTTAGTTTATCATAAAGAGCACCAAGGTCGGCAACCTTATTTTGGTGTTCCTGGGCTGTTTCATCCAGACGGGCATTTTCCATGGCATTTATAAACCATTGCTTCATACCTGAGCGGGCTTTATCGTACCCTACTTTTTCATAATAGGCTCCAGCTCTGTCGCTGTTTTGACCTGGAAAAAAGTATGCATGACCATTTTTACGATTCTGGTACCATCCTGCTCCTGCAAGTATGTCTGCGCAATACATTGCTTTCACGGTATTCTGAACCTCAACTCCCAATGATAAAACAACATCTGCAGTTTCTGCCAAAACAGATTTAATTCCACTTATTAGCGCAAGACCTCCAGAAGCGCATGCACCCTCAACGCTTGTGGCTGGTTTCCATTGCAGTTTTTCATCTATGTATGGAACAAAACCGGGAAGATTAGCCTGTTTATTAAAGCGTGATGCCATAAAGTTACCAATAACACCCTCGTCTACATTATCTGCTCCTCCAATCTGATCAAGTGTGCCTTTGCCTGCCTTGCGAATATAATCTTCCAAACCAGGACGTGGTTTTTTTGGATGAAATTCTTTACGTCCAGTGCCCATACTAATGGTATTAAAACCACCTGTCATATATACTTTTCTTTTCATTTTACCCAAATTTTAGATTATTCAAAAAAATTGTTTACCGGTCCGTATGCATGGAAAAATCCTGTTAACATAACTGTATTTACATGGTCTACTTCCTGTGCAACTTGATCGGCAACCAATTTGTTTGCAATTTCCATGGATTTCTTCCCATAGCTTATTGCAGTTTTTGCACCAAGATTTTCTGATGATTTTAGGTCATTGAAAAATCCTGAAAGCAGTGTGTCTTTATTCTTATTTCTAATTATTGATTTCCAATCAACCGCAGAGTCAGGCATGTTACCCATCATCTCATTGCATTCTTCCTGGAATTTATCAATGTCGACATACTCCTGTTTATGAATATCCCAAACAGATGTTACTCTAGCTCCCTTGTATTTTAAAAATCCATCTTTTTGTGCTCCACTCGACATTTGTCCTCCTTTTGTACCTTGAAGCATCATTTTATCAAGAAGCTCACTGTGCAGATCTTCATCCTTGAAGAAAGGATTCATCACACCTAATATGAACTGAACCACATCAATACCCACATAATCAATCAGCTGGAATATGCCCATTGGCCTTACTAGGTAGTCCTGTGTGACCTTGTTTATGATATAAATGGCCTTATAAAGAGGTATATTTTTTTCTGTTGCGAGTGCTTGAGCTTCATTCATACCATGAAGAGCGTCACGCATAAAGTGTCCATTTCCGATAAACCCTGCAAAATCATTTGATGGAACAATAATCTTACGAAGCTTTTTTGCATAGAGATGTGAAAATTCAACTACTTCCACAAGAGTATTGTCTGTTTTTATTAATTCAACAAGACGTTGAACAGCAGGTGGATTATAGAAATGGAAACCAATAACTCTTCCTTTTAAATTAGCCTCATCTTCAATTAATCCAATCGGCACAGATGAAGTATTTGTAAAGTACCAAGGGTTATTGCTGTTATGATTATCTATATCGGATAAAAGTTTAACCTTTAGAGCTCTGTTTTCACTTACTGCTTCAAAAATTATATTTGATGCATAGGCAGCTGAGATTGTTGAAACTGGTCTAACAATATTTAGTGCATCAAAAATATATTCATTAATTATATCATAATTTTCAACTAGGTCATCTCTAGTTGCATACATTTTTCTTAACCAAACAATTTTTTTTTCTGCTGTTTTTCTTACCTGTTCACGAAGGTATTTCATCAACCCTGATAATCCTTCTGGACTCACATCAATGGCATTTAGAACAAATGTTTTTTCTTTATTCTCAGGAAGCAGACTGAGGTCTGTCATCTCCAAAGCTGTAAGAAGAAGTATGCCACTTCCCATTTTACCAGCAGCTCCTATAACTGACACATTCTGTATTCTTTCTTCGTAGGTCATATAAATATATTTTGTTCGTTACTTATCTTTTTAGATTGCTCAAAATTAAGAAAATTACCCCAATATCTATCGAGCTAATAATCAATTTAGACCAGTGAAAAATAACGGAATTTTATTTTGATTAGTATTATACTTTAGCAACCTTATAAACTTATCTAATGTCTATATTTACGCATTAATAATTTTACAAAGAAAATATGGCTAAAAGCAAATTAATAAGCATAATATCCTTAGCATCCTTTATACTAGTAGCTGGGTTGTTAGTTGAATACATTAATCAACATGATTCTAGAAAAATATTTGAAGAAAAAATACTAAGTAAAGCAAAGTATGCCGTCTTAAATAATCAGAAAATTCTCAGTGACAAAAAATCTCCTGATCAACCTGATATGGCAGCCTTCCAAGAATATTTGATGACATTTGATCCAAAAAGTGGAAATGTGCCAAAAGATAGACTTATTCAAGCATATGGTACCACTAAAATGCTTCAGGATAAAAAAACATTATCGAGAAGTATGGATGTAAGTATGAACTGGGAAACTTCAGGATCTGATATGGGAGGGCGAACACGAGCTATTATGTTTGATCCTAATGACCCTAATAATAAAAAAGTATGGGCAGGTTCAGTCACTGGAGGCTTGTGGTATGTTAATGACATTACAAATCCCAACGAGGAATGGGCATCCGTTAGCGATTTTTGGAGTAATTTAACAGTGAGTTGTATTACCTATGATCCAAATAATACTCAAGTTATGTACATTGGTACGGGGGAAGCCCAAACTGCAAGAATTATTTACCGAGAATCATCAGGTCTTGGTGCAGGTATACTTAAATCAACTGATGGAGGTTCAACATGGGATTTCATGGAAAGTACCAGTAATTTTGACTACATAACAGACATTGCAATAAAAGATGAAAACGGCACAAGTGTAGTATATGCTTGTGTAGCATCTGGTTTTTATATGGGTGCTAGTCACATAAGCCAGCCATCAGACGGTGTATTCAGATCCGATGATGGAGGATCAACATGGAGTCAAGTATTACCATCAATTCCGTCTTCTACAGATAATAAACCATACACACCTTCTGATATTGAGATATCTTCTAGTGGTAGGATTTTTGTAGGAACAATGGAAAATGTAGATGAACAGGGTGGGGCTACTGTTCTCTATTCTGATAGTGGTCTTGCTGGCACATGGAATATATATGAAGAATATCATGACATAATTTTATCTGAGTCATATTATAAAATTCCTGCACGCACCCTTGTTGCTGCATCACCTTCTGATCCAAATGTTGTATATGTTCAGTTTGCTGCTGGATATTTTGGAAATAATAATTTTGTCTACTATCGTGGAAGATATATGGCAAAATCTATGGATGGTGGCTTGAACTGGACTGATGTCAATATTCCAGATCCAGATTGGTCAACATTGGCTTGGCATGCATTTGTTTTAGAGGTAAGCCCCACTGACCCCAATACTGTTTTTACTGGTGGGCTTGACTTATGGAAATCATCCAACGGTGGTGATAACTGGGATCATATTTCCGACTGGGTACTTATGTATTATGGTGGAGGTGATGATTATGTTCATGCTGATCAGCATTCAATACAATTTCAGCCTGGTTCAAGTAGTACTGCTATTTTTAGCTGTGATGGAGGGGTGTTTTTAACCAATACCGCTAACCAGTCGTATCCAGTTTTTATTGAGAGGAATCAGGGTTATAGTACCCTGCAATTTTATTCATGTGCCATAAAACCTATCCCAGGATCTAATCAATATATTGGTGGGTTACAAGACAATGGCACTCTGTTCCATAGCGGAAACCCTCTGAGCATAAATAATATGATCGATGGAGGTGATGGTGCATATTGTTTTTGGGATCAGGATCAGTTCAATATATATATAACATCTGTATACTATAACAACTACACGGCATGGAGTAATAATTCACAATCTTCTAATTTTGGTGGTAATTCGGGAACATTTATAAGTCCTGCAGATTATGATGACGAGGACAATATATTATATTCAAATGCTGTAACTTTTACAGGAGGAAATGCCAACCAGTTACTCCGCGTAAAAAACATTCCTTCAAATGTGAATGAGCAGTTAGTAGACATAGGCACAAACTCAAATGTGCCATTTTCGCATATTAAGAACTCTAGTTATGCTCCGATTGGCACATCTACCTTGTTCGTAGGTACACAATCAGGAAAACTTTATAGGGTAATAAATGCTCATACTAATCCAGTTTCGACAGAGATAGGAAGTTCTGAATTTCCCACAGCAAATATTTCTTGCATTGCATTGGGGAATAGTGAGGATGAATTATTGGTTACATTTTCAAATTATGGGATTTCATCGGTATGGCTTACTATGGATGGTGGTGATTCGTGGATTGAGAAAGAGGCTGATCTTCCCGACATGCCAATACGATGGGCTATTTTTCATCCTGAAAATAACGGTCAGGCTCTTTTAGCAACAGAAATTGGAATATGGTCAACAAATACCCTTCAGGAAGAAAGCACCCTTTGGGAACCAAATTCTAATGGTATGGCTAATGTAAGGGTAGATATGTTAAAGCTTAGAAAAGGAGATAATGTTGTGCTTGCTGCTACTCATGGACGCGGCTTATTTACAGCTGAATTTCCACTGGATATTTATGTTGGTATTAATTCATTATCAGAAGAAAAATCATTCAACATATTCCCTAATCCTGCCAATGATGTAATAAATATATCCAGTTCAGGAGAGCATAATACTATTTTGGTAACAATCTCAGATATTAATGGTAGAAAGGTTTTTGAAACCAAGCCAGAATTAACCACAAAATCAGTGTCCGTATACTTGCCAGGTTTGACGCCAGGGAATTACATCATAAGTGTTGAATCAGATGGTATTAAAGAACGTCAAAAATTGTTAATCACCCGATAATCCTATTTTTGACTGTATCACCTTTAATTAAAAAAAGCTGCTTGAATGAGCAGCTTTTAACTTGTTTCTTATATTGGATAGTCCTTAATAATTTTAGCTGGATTAAGCAGTATGTCAACATATTGTGCCCTTCGATATGCATAAGGGTCTTTGACATTCTTTTTACTCAGATTACCTCTAAAATCATCAAGGCTTTTATACTTTTTCTCTGCCATCCAAACTTCCATGTCTTCCAACATTTTGGTTATTTGCTGGGGTCCGTTTCTGTATATTGTGCTTACGACCTGAACGACATCAGCACCAGCTAAAATCATTTTGATTACATCATCTGCAGTAAATATGCCTCTGCTAGCACATATGTTGGCATTTATGTTGTCATATAGTAGTCCAACATATCTTAAGGATAGCCTGGAATCATTTTCGGCACTTAAATTATAATTAGAGGTCAACTCTTCGGTATTTATATTTATGTCTGCATGAAAAAGCCTGTTAAATAATATCAAACCATCAATACCTTTTTTATCCATTTCATTGAATGTATATAATGGATTGGTGTAGAATGAGCTTAGTTTTACGCTTACAGGTATATTAACAGAGGCTTTAACTTGTTCTATTGTATCTAATTCTGAGAATAAAATTGCTCTTCCTTCAAGTTCGGGATCCTTTGGGTTATTGTAAAAATTTAGTTCAAGAGCATCAGCACCTGCATCTTCTAATTTTTTTGCATACTCTTCCCATGTGTCATCATAAATTGCATTTAAACTTGCAATCAAAGGAATATTAACGGCTTTCTTAGCATCAGAAAAATTTAAAAGAAACTCTTCAGGCCCTACCTCAACATTATGCCCAAATCCAGATGCCATTTCTGCGTGCCTTTCTTTGCTCCCATCGATGGTTTGATTAAACTGTAGGTTTTCAAGGTGAATTTGTTCTTCAAAAAGCGATTTATATACTATAGCTCCAGCTCCAGCTTCTTCTAATTTTTTTAATGTTTTGATATCAGTTGCAAGATTGCTTGCTCCTACTATAATTGGATTCTTTAATTCTATCCCTAGGTATTTGGTTGACAGGTTCATTTAGTATCAAATTTTATTTCAATTCGAGTGATGCGGTAAAATTACGATAAATTTAATTCCATTTTAAATTGCCACTATCTAAATTGATTATAAATTACACATTTTGATGTAAGTAAATGGTAAAATAAAGGGATAAATTTCTTCAAATAAGTATTTTCGCCAATAGCCCATATGGGGTTTTGTCACACTTTCTAAAAATACAAATCATGGACAGAAAGAAAAAATTTATTACTTGTGAAGGTAATTATGCAGCTGCACATATAGCTTATATGTTTAGCGAAGTTGCTGCGATTTATCCAATTACTCCATCATCAGATATGGCAGAGTATGTAGACCAATGGGCTGCAAATGGAAGGAAGAATATTTTTGGTGAAACTGTAAAAGTTGTTGAGATGCAATCCGAAGGTGGCGCTGCTGGTGCAGTTCATGGTTCACTTCAAGCTGGAGCTCTCACCACAACCTACACTGCTTCGCAAGGGTTGTTATTGATGATACCTAATATGTATAAAATGGCAGGTGAGTTACTACCAGCAGTTTTCCATGTAAGTGCACGTAGTCTTGCCGCTCAGGCACTATCCATTTTTGGTGATCATAGTGATGTTATGAGCACACGACAAACGGGGTTTGCTATGCTTGCAACAAGCAGTGCCCAAGAGATTATGGATATTGCAGCTGTAGCTCACCTTACATCCATAAAATCAAGGATACCATTCATGCATTTCTTTGATGGTTTTCGCACGTCACATGAACTACTCAAGGTAGAAACAATGGATCAGGATGATATTGCTAATTTAATTGATTACGATCAACTTCAAAAGTTTAGGCTTAACGCTTTAAACCCCGAGAATCCGGTTACCAGAGGAACGGCTCAGAACCCTGATGTCTATTTCCAAGCTAGGGAAGCCAGCAATAAATTCTACGACGTTATCCCTGACATGGTTGAAGAGTACATGCAGGAGATTAAAAAAATTACAGGCCGAGAATATCACCCATTTACATATTATGGTGATGACAATGCTGAGAATATTATTGTAGCAATTGGGTCAATTACAGAAGTAATAAAAGAAGTAATCGATTATAAAAATGCCAATGGAGATAAGGTTGGGTTAATAACGGTTCATCTTTACCGCCCTTTCTCGGAGAAGTATTTTATGAAAGCTTGTCCAAAATCTGTAAAAAAGATTACTGTTCTGGATAGGACAAAAGAAATTGGAGCAAATGGTGAACCTCTTTATCTTGATGTAAGAGACTTGTTCTATGGTAAAAAAAATGCACCAGTTATAGTTGGTGGTAGATATGGTTTGAGTTCAAAGGATACTACCCCTGCAATGATTCTATCTGTCTATAATAATTTAGAGGAGAAAGAACCTAAAAATGGTTTTACAGTAGGCATTGTTGATGATGTGACTTTTAAGTCACTTCCAATGTTACCTGAAATAAGTGTTTCTCCAAGTAGTACTTATGAAGCCAAATTTTATGGTTTAGGAGCCGACGGTACTGTTGGGGCAAATAAAAATTCAATTAAGATTATAGGTGATTCAACCGACAAGTACTGTCAGGCTTATTTTTCCTATGATTCAAAAAAATCAGGGGGGATTACAGTAAGTCATCTTCGCTTTGGAGATAGCCCCATCAGGTCTCATTATCTTGTGGGCTCTCCAGATTTTGTAGCCTGTCATGTTCCAGCTTATCTCGAGAAATATGATATGCTAAAGGGCTTGAAGAAGGGTGGAACATTTTTATTAAATAGCGTTTGGGATGTGGATGAAACAAAAAACAGACTCCCAGATCACATGAAGAAATACCTTGCGGAAAATGATATAACCATGTATATCATAAATGCTACAAAAATAGCTTCTGAAATAGGGTTGGGAAATCGTACTAATACAATTATGCAATCCGCATTTTTTAAAGTATCAGAAGTAATACCATATGACGATGCGGTTGATGAAATGAATAATGCAATAAATAAAACATATGGGATAAAAGGAGAGGAGATAGTTAGTATGAACTATGCTGCTGTAGAACATGGTGGCGATGTTGAGTTGATAAAAATCCCAAAGGATTGGAAAAATATTGTAATATCAGATATCAAGGAGGATAACACATTACCAACATTTATTAAGGATGTGGTGGAGCCAATAAATAGTCAAAAGGGAGATTTACTTCCCGTTAGTACATTTAATGGACGTGAGGATGGTACATTCCCAAATGGAACTGCTGCCTACGAAAAACGTGGTATTGGAACAACTGTTCCAGAATGGATTGAAGAGCATTGTATTCAGTGTAATCAATGTTCTCATGTATGCCCTCATGCTGCTATTCGTCCTTTCTTACTAACTGATGAGGAATCTTCAAAAGTTCCTGATGGAACAGCATTACTTCAAGGCGCTGGTCCAATAAAAGCATATAAATATCGTATTCAGGTTAGTGTTCTTGATTGCACTGGTTGTGGTGTTTGTGTGGAAGTATGTCCTTCTAAAATAAAGTCGCTGGCGATGGAACCAGTGGGAACTCAATTCGATGAAATTGACAGATGGAATTATATGAATGATAAAATTGGCTATAAGGAAGATGTTGTTGACAAGATGAAGAGTGTGAAGAACAGCCAATTTGCACAACCGTTGTTTGAGTTTTCAGGAGCATGTGCTGGTTGTGGTGAGACACCGTATATAAAAACAATAACTCAATTGTTTGGAGAAAGAATGATGGTGGCAAATGCAACGGGATGTTCCTCAATTTATGGCGGTTCTGCACCTGCAACACCTTATTGCGGGCATCAAGATTCAGGAAAGGGTCCTGCATGGGCTAATTCACTTTTTGAAGACAATGCGGAATTTGGTTTTGGAATGGCAATTGGAGTGGAAAAATTAAGAAATCGTATTTCTCTTAAAATGCAGGAAGCACTAAACGCTGATTTTTCTTCGGAGGCCAAAACAATAATGGAAGAATGGATAAATAGTAAGGATCATGCAAATGCATCTGTTGAAACTTCTGCCAAAGTAATAGATGTGCTTAAAAAGGAAAAGAATTCATTGGCAACAGAGATATTGGACCTGAAACAGTATCTGATTAAAAAATCACAATGGATTTTTGGTGGCGATGGTTGGGCATATGATATTGGATTTGGCGGATTGGATCATGTGCTTGCTTCTGGTGAAGATGTCAATGTGCTAGTAATGGATACTGAAGTCTATTCAAATACTGGAGGACAGTCGTCAAAGGCTTCTCCTACGGGTTCAGTTGCTAAGTTTGCAGCAGCAGGAAAGAAAACTAGGAAAAAAGATTTGGGTGCCATGGTAATGACATATGGGTATGTTTATGTTGCACAGATTGCAATGGGTGCAAGCCAATCTCAGGCATTTAAAGCCATTAAAGAGGCTGAAGAATATCCTGGACCTTCATTAATAATAGCTTACTCACCTTGTATTGCCCATGGTATTAAAGGTGGCATGAGTGGAGCACAGTATGAAGAAAAATATGCTGTTGAAGCTGGATATTGGCACAATTACCGCTATAATCCATTGGCAGAAGCCCAAGGAAAAAATCCATTTACATTGGATTCAAAAAAGCCAGATTGGCAAAAATTTCAGGAATTCCTTAATAATGAAGTAAGATATGCATCATTAAAAAAGACATTTCCTGAGGAAGCACGGAAATTATTTGCAGAATCTGAAGAAGATGCCAAATGGAGGTACAATAATTATCTTAGACTTTCACTAATAGATTTTTCAAAATAACTTAACATAGGCCCTTTTACAATTGGGGTTTATATAAGAGGATTGAAATTATAATTTAGCGCATGGGTAAATTTTATCCTATGCGCTATTTTTTTGACTAATTTAAATTCTATTTTTGAGGTTGTTATTATCTGAATTTTTTAAAATTATAAAATGAATAAAATTTTATCCCATCTACTGATGTTAACTTTTGTTGCCTCCATGAATTTGGGCTGCGACAGAGAAGTGAAACCTACAGAAACTGAGCCCAATAACGACTATATGCTTTACGCAACACTCTTTCATCAGCAGGCTGCTGAAAACATAGCGTTGTCATACCAGGCATTCAATATTGCCAAACTTATGTTGAATAATTCACTAAGAAATGCGGCCCTCACTAAAAAACTTGCCGTTGTTGTTGATGTTGATGAAACAGTTTTAGATAACAGCCCCTATGAAGCAAGGTGTATAATAGAAAATGTTAATTATCCTATGTACTGGAAAGAGTGGTGTGAACAAGCATCCGCAACACCCATAGCGGGATCTGTTGACTTTTTAAAATATGCTGAATCTGTTGGGGTAGAGGTTTTTTATATAACAAATCGCAAAGAAAAATATAGAGCTGTTACAATTAGTAATTTAAATAAGTATAATTTTCCATTTGTTGACAATGATCACCTTATGATGAGAACAAGCGAATCGAATAAGGAACCAAGAAGAGAGCTAGTTGAGAAAGATCATCATATTGTGCTTTTAATAGGCGATAATCTAGGTGATATGCTTTATGGCTTTGATGTAAGCAATAATAAAAGCCGTATTGAAATGGTGGATAGCTTAAAATCAGAGTTTGGATCCCGGTTTATAATGCTTCCCAATGCCATGTATGGCTTATGGGCTAATAACCTTGTTGGTGATAATAATGACATTAGTAAGGCAGAGAAGATACGATTGTTAAAAAGTGGACTAACATCCTTCTAAAAAAAAAGAGCGGTACATTAACATGCACCGCTCCATAAATTGTATATTCTTTTTAAATCTAATTTATTTCCATGAAATAAGGTAAGCGAGCTTGAACGCCTTTCATGCTTTTAATCGTATGAATATTCTCATAAAATTTGTAGTACTCGCCCAATTCTTTTTTAACAATTGATTGCGATGCTTGTCCGGTTAGTTCTGCAACTAATTGCTCAATGAAATCCTTTTTCTGAGGATATGTTGATATTCTGTAATTATCATCGAGTTCTGCTTTTTCAGCAGCATATGCTACCGCATCTTCCAAACCTCCATAACCATCAATTAATCCAATTTTAAGAGCATCAACTCCGGACCATACACGACCTCTTGCTATGCTATCAACATATGATACATCAAGACCTCTGGTTTCTGCAACAAGTTCAGTAAAGTTGGTATATATTTTGGTAATTTCCTGATCTAATTTTTCCTGCTGGTATGGTTTGAGTGGTGCAAACAAATCAATGAAATCCGAATTTTCATTGGTCATAATATTATCCATGGTAATACCCAGTTTTTTGTTCATCATATCACCCAGATTAGGAATCACTCCAAAAACTCCGATGGATCCAGTTATTGTTGTTGGTTGAGCAAAAATATAATCCGCGTTCGTTGCTATCCAATATCCTCCCGAAGCTGCAACATTTCCCATTGAAACAATTACTGGCATTTTCTCCATTGCCAACTCCACTTCTCTTCTGATTATTTCGGAAGCAAGTGCATCCCCACCTCCTGAATTAATCCTGAAAACAATGGCTTTAACCCTATCATTTTTGTGGGCTTTGCTTAAGGCTTTGGATGTTGTAACAGAGCCGATGTTAGTTCCATCACTTTTACCTTGAACTATTGATCCTTCAGCAAAAACAATTGCAATTTTATCACGGCCTAATTCTTTTTTTGATTTGACCTTTGCATTTGTGTATTTAGCAAAACTTACGGTTTTTAATTTATCATCTTTTTCAACACCTGTTTTTTCCTTTAATATATCAATTAGCTCATCTCGATAGATGGCCCCATCTATAAATCCCAGCTCAAGAGCTTTTTTAGCATTGTTAACCTCAAGCTTGTCTGCGATTTTATTTAAATCATCTATACTAATATCACGTGAATCAGAAATTGCCACTAGTAATTTGCCCCACATGGAGTTTAGAAGTGTTTGAAGTTGTTCGCGGTTTGCTTTGCTCACATGATCCCTCATCAGAGGTTCCACAGCACTTTTGTATTTATTGTTAGGGCCTCTTACTATTTGCATGTCAATATCAAGTTTGTCAAGTAAGTTCTTGAAAAACATAAGCTGAGCTTGTAAACCTTTAAAAAGTATCATTCCCTCTTTGTTTAGATAAATTTCATCGGCAAGACTTGCAAGGTAATAGGCTTTTTGATCATATCCGTTGGCATAGCTAATAATAAACTTGCCAGATTCTTTAAACTCAAGAAGTTTGTTTCTTATTTCTTCAGAAGTTGCCATTCCCGCAGGAAGAGTTTCCATATCGAGAAAAATTCCATCAATCCTTTCATCCTTTGATGCCTTATCAATATTATTGAGAATTGAATACAAACCAACTGGTCTTTTAGATTGCATTGTTACAAAATCAAATCCTTCAAAAGGATTATCATTTCCCTGATCTTTTATTTCTGCATTCCAAGATATGTGTAATACGGAATTGTCTTTAACATTAGTTTCGTCATCTCCAGACATTGCAACAATGGAGGATATTATACCCACAAAAAGTAAAACAACAACAAATATTGTAAGTAATGTCCCTACAAAAGATGCAAACATTGATTTGAAAAACTGCTTCATGATAATTTTATTAAGTATTAGGATTAAAAAGAGGGTGCAATATTAGCAATATTCTGGCAATAATGACCACAGCTTCAAGCCGTTCAAATATTATTTATTGTTAATATTTCATAAATCATTATGTATAACTAAACGAATTCAATAATTATTTCATAATAATCTTCCGGATTGAGTTGGATTGTTAATAAATTGACGATTCTTAAGGAGATAGATTTCCTACCTTTGCAGCACAAATAATTTTGATGACTAAAGTTAACTACGTTTACTTATTGCTGGGGAGTAATATTGAGCCACGATTAGATTATGTTATCAAAGCATCGGCAGAAATTGAAAATAGAGTAGGCCTAATTACTGATAAGTCATCATTGTATGAATCGGAGGCCCATGGTTTTGTTTCCAATACTAGGTTTATTAATCAGGTACTGAAAGTAAAATCTCTTCATTCTGCAGAGAATATGCTTGAAGTAATTTTAGATATAGAAAAAGAATTGGGAAGAGAAAGACAATATGAAGGGTACTCTTCTCGTACCATAGACATCGATATATTGTACTATAATGAGAATATATTTAACTTAGATCATCTTGTGATACCTCATCCAAGGTTGCATAAAAGACGATTTACTTTAATGCCTTTAAATGAAATAGCTTCTGATTACATGCACCCTATAATTAACAGGTCGAATAAGGAACTCTTGGAAAACTGTGAAGATGTATCAGAGGTGAATAAATTTAATAATGAGGAATTATAATTTTATTGCGATAGAAGGTAATATTGGTGCTGGAAAAACATCTCTGGCAACATTAATATCCAAGGATTTTAATGCTAAGCTGATTCTCGAACAATTTGAGGATAATTCATTTTTGCCAAAATTTTATGAGGATCAGGAAAAATATGCTTTCCCCTTGGAAATGTCATTTTTAGCATCAAGATTTCAGCAGTTAAAAGATCAGCTGGGAAACAGGGATCTTTTTAAAACATTTACAATAAGTGACTATTATATAATTAAATCTTTGATTTTTGCTCAGAAAACATTGGCAGAAGATGAGTTTAAAATATACACTCGCTTTTTTAATATTATCCTAAACCAATTACCTAAACCAGATTTGTTCGTATATCTTCATTTGAATACTAAAAAGCTACAAGAAAATATCAAGCTTAGAGGTAGGTCATATGAAAAAGATATTCAAAATGAGTATCTAGAAAAAATCAGGGATGGCTATTTTGAGTTTATTAAGCAACAATCCAATATGCCAATTGTTATTATTGATACCAATGAAGTTGATTTTGTTCATCGAAAAGATGACTATGAGAAAATGGTTGGGATAATTAACAGAAAATACGAACCAGGAGTTCATCGTATAATTCCATAAGGCAAAAAAAAATCCCGATCATCAGACCGGGATTCCTTTAAATTAAAATTTAATTTCTACTTCATGCTAACGACTGCATTAAAGTCTGCATCGTTATAATATTTTAAGAATTCTCTATCAGTTTTTGCTAGACCTGCTACATCTGGATCAGCTTTGATAGACTGACCTAAATAATCCATAACACCATCTTTGTTATCCTGACGAGCAGATGTAATAGCTAACAAGTAAAGAGTTTCTGCATCCTGAGGAGCACATTTGAAAGTTTTTTCAGCACCTGATGTATTACCATTTAATAACTGAGCAAGACCTAAGTTAAAGTCACATTTACTATCAGATAGTAATTGCTCTGCTCTTGCATAATCACCCAATGCAATATCAGCTAAACCAAGGTTATAATCAGCATCTCCACCTAGTTCACGAGACATTGTGAATGAGGCTTTAGCATTACTATAATCTCCAGTTAGCATAAAGAAAACACCCCAGTTATTATGAAGTTCAGATGAGTTTTCGTTTAATTCAACGCCTCTTACCAATAAGTCTTCAGCCAATTCAAGGTTACCTTCTGCTAACTCAACAGCAGCAGCATTATTTACAGATCTCCATGAGTTTGGATAAAACTCTATTATTGATCCATAGATAACTTTTTTGGTTCCATTGTCGTCGGTAAGTGTTGCAGCATAGAAAAGTTCCTCTATCTCTAAGTCACCAGGACTAGTAGTTGAAAGATTAGCTATTTCTGCATCTGTTCTTTTCGGTACAAATGTATTAACATTGATATCAGCTCTTCTTAATGGAGGAAGAATATCACGCTCAATCTCAGGATAGATAAGAATCATATTTCTGATCTCTTCTTCTTTCTTACTTTGATCAGCTGAGTTGATTACATTAAGAATTGCACTTTTATCTTTTATGTCAGAAGCCTTAACAGCTTTCATAAAACCATTCCAGTCTGGTCCGTTAGAGGTAACCACAAAGTCTATGGCTTCAGCCGCAACAAGTTCATTTTCTTTTGCAAGTTTGGATACTTTATTCTCCATGTATTTCATTGCAGTATTAGCACGACGCTCAGAAAGTCCTTCATTAAATGTTTCTTCACCTTCAGGAGATGCCCAACCGTCAATTGTAATATCGTCAAGTAACCATCCATTTTCCATGTCAGACATATTGTTCTTCAACATGTCGTAGTTAGCTTCATCCTTGTTTAAAGGAAGATTCCAGTTAAGGTCTGAACGATTAACCATAAAGAATAAGTCTGATTGCTGAGTGCTTATTGTTACTTTCTCATATGCATGAGGAGCAAATGCTAGGAATTCAGTATTGCGAAGGTACTTGGAAGTATGTATCACACCATCATCAAGTTTTCTTTCTGCAGCTGTGAATACTTTTGAGCCATCTTCCTGAGCTGTTCCACAATTATCATAAACTTCACCTTCGTAGGTATAGATTACAGGAGCAACAGTTAATTCACTTACATCCATCGCAGGGTCATAAGCTATTTTACTTGTGTAACTGAAAGTGCCACCGTTGGAATAACTAACAAGCGTTCCATCACCAGCTACTGATTCTCCTTTAAAATTCATTGTTTCGAAAGCGGTTTCACCACCATCATATTTTAAAACAGGAGTAAAGCACATAACAGCCTTCTTGTCAAAATATTTTGGAGGGAAAGTTCCTTTAATTGTAACTTCAATAACGTCACCTCTTTCTTCTAGTGGACTAGGAGTTGCCTCTAACTGAACTTTTTCAAAGTCGTTGGCCATCTTTTTGTTTTTGTTACCGCCAAATTTGAAACGTGCACCTATATTAAAATGAGAATAAACATCATTCTTAACCTGCATGGCACCATGAATTACACCATCAGCATAATCCGTATCCATCCACGTGTACGAGTAGTCACCGTAAATATCAAATTTTTCACTAACATTGAAATCAACAGAAAACCCAACAGGTACTGTATAGTCAACGTTTCTATCACTGATACCCTTACCAGTTCCACCGGACTTGTTTCCTTTGTATCCATTTCTTCCTATTTCTGCATCTGTTGCAAGATCATAAGTTCTGGACTTCCATTGTGCTTGGCCAAAACCAGCATGCAATGAAAAGTCAACGAGTCTGTCCTTGTAGCCGCTAATAAGGTTTGAGAGGTTAATTCCAACATTCACATTGGCTCCAAAATAATCGACATCGAAGTACATATCCCTTCCCCACTGAGCGTTTGGAATTGAAGTGGTAGGAACGTTCTTCTTCTCACCACTAAAAAATCCTCTTTCAACGTCAGCGTAAGCACTGAAAACAGATGTAAACTGACGACCAAAACCTAGTGCGCCATTGAAGTTAGTATGACTGAAATCTGGTGAAAAGCCATATTGACTAAGATCAGCATGTGACCATGATGGTCCTATTTCTCCTTCAATAAACCAGAAGGAAGAAAATGAAGATGATTTCGCAGCTTTATTTTCTCCATCTTCTTGAGCGAAGAAAGACATTGGTAAAGCCATAACCAAGCTTAATATTAAAGCTCTGTAAAATATAGAATAAGCTTTTTTCATGTTAATCATTTTTTATTGTAGAAATTTTTATTTTCAAAATTTTTATTTTCAGAGTTTAATCAATATCTCGAATAATCAAATTTATAATTAAACCCCATTTAACTAAGGCAAAAGTAAAAAATTATGTGAATCAACACACAAAGAACTGTGTTTTTTACGTTATTAGGGTTAATTAGTTTCAAATAATCGTAACTATTTCAATTTTAAAACCATATCCCATAAAACTATTCCCACACTTACACTGATATTTAGTGAATGTTTGGTACCCCACTGAGGAATTTCAACACAGCAATCAGAATTTGCAACTATTTCCTTATCAACACCTTTGACTTCATTCCCAAAAACTAGTGCGTATTTACAATTCTTATCAACCTGCAAATCATGGAGTTTAGTGCTATTTTCTACTTGTTCTACAGATATAATTTTATAACCGTCATCTTTCAATAAATTAATAGCTTCTATTGTTGTTTTATAGTATTTCCAGTCAACAGATTCGGTTGCACTGAGTGCAGTCTTGTGAATTTCCCTGTGAGGTGGAGTAGCAGTTATACCACATAAATACACCGACTCTATTCTAAAGGCGTCTGAGGTACGAAATACGGATCCAATGTTGCTCAAACTTCTAATATTATCCAGAATAACCACGATGGGAAACTTTTTTGCATGCTTAAACTCATCTACACTTAGACGGTTTAACTCTTCCATTTTTAGTTTCTTTGGCATATTGAATGTTATTGATACAAAAATAGTGCATGAGGTTGCATTAGCAAAATACTTTTAAGCATTTTTTTTGAATAGCTTGTGTATATTTGCTAAGTCATTATAAAAATCTGGTTTGGGAAAGTCAACAAAATATGTGGAAACTCCGCTGATGAAACAATATAATGCAATCAAGGCTAAGTATCCTGATGCATTACTTTTGTTTAGAGTAGGAGATTTTTATGAGACATTTGGGGAAGACGCAATAAAAGCGTCATCAATACTTGGTATAGTGCTTACCAAAAGAAGAAATGGGGCTGCTTCTTTTGTAGAATTGGCGGGCTTTCCCCACCACTCATTGGATACCTATCTTCCAAAATTAGTTCGGGCAGGTAATAGAGTTGCGATTTGTGATCAACTCGAGGATCCTAAACTTACCAAAAAGATTGTTAAAAGGGGAGTCACTGAGTTGGTTACTCCAGGAGTTACCCTTAACGATAATGTACTGGAGCAAAAAGAGAATAACTTTCTGGCATCAATTCATCTTACCTCAGGAGTTTCAGGGATATCACTATTGGATATTAGTACGGGAGAGTTTTACATATCTGAAGGTAACAACGAATATATTGACAAACTTCTTCAGAGTTTCAGCCCCAGTGAGGTTGTCATACAACGTCAAAATAGAAAAAAGTTTGAGGAACTATTTGGTGATAAGTTCCACTTGGCCTTTTTTGATGATTGGGTTTTTTCATTAGAATTTGCAAATGAGATTTTGTTAAAACATTTTAATACAAACTCTCTTAAGGGATTTGGTATTGAATCCATTAACAATGGAATAATAGCATCAGGAGCTGCACTACATTACTTACTGGAAACCCACCATGATAAACTAGACCATATCAGTAACATTAGCAGAATTGATGAGGGGAGCTATGTATGGTTAGATAAGTTTACGATAAGAAACCTGGAAATGATCTATCCTCTTACATCTGAAGCAAATACATTACTAAATATACTCGACCACACAGATTCTCCGATGGGAGCAAGGTTGATGCGCAGATGGATAGCTCTTCCTCTAAAGGATATCAATAACATAAACGAAAGATTAAATGTTGTTGAATATCTAATGCACGAGCAAGAGTTTAGTCATAAAATACAAGGACATATAAAAAAGGTTGGTGATTTGGAAAGGCTAGTATCCAAAGTAGCAACTGCAAGAGTAAATCCTCGGGAGCTAAAACAATTACAACTCTCACTTTATGCTGTCGAAGACATTAAAAATACATGTAGTGTAAAGGGAAACAAGGAATTTGGAAAAATTTCTATGAATTTAAATCCATGTCGTGAACTTGCAGATAGTCTATCCAAACAACTAACAGATGAGCCTCCTTTACTAATAAGCAAAGGCAATATAATAGCTAATGGTGTTAATGATGAATTGGATGAGTTGAGAAATATTTCTTCATCAGCCAAGGATTATCTGCAGAAAATTCTTGAGCGTGAAATAAAAAGGACCAATATTTCATCCTTAAAAATAGGATTCAATAATGTATTTGGATACTACTTAGAGGTTACCCATACACACAAAGAAAAAGTACCCGAAGATTGGCATCGGAAACAAACTCTCACTGGGTCTGAGAGATACATTACTGAGGAACTCAAGGATCTAGAAGATAAAATACTTGGCGCACAGGAAAAAATAATTTCATTGGAGCAGAGGTTATACGATGAAGTTGTGCAAGATGCTGCGAAGTATGTTTCTACTATACAGATTAACTCCACTGTAATAGCAGAGCTTGATTGCTTGTCATCATTTTCAAAAGTATCACTAGAAAATAATTACTCCAGACCAGAAATAGTAGAAGGTTATACCATTGATATTAGAAATGGCAGACATCCTGTGATTGAATTTAATCTACCACCAGGAGAGAGTTATATTCCCAATGATGTTTATCTGGATAGTGAGAAACAACAAATTATTATTTTGACTGGTCCTAACATGTCTGGTAAATCAGCACTGTTAAGGCAAACAGCATTAATTATATTAATGGGACAGATGGGATGTATGGTTCCTGCCGAATCAGCAAAATATGGTTTTGTGGACAAAGTATTTACACGGGTAGGAGCTTCAGATAATATAAGCTCTGGGGAATCCACATTCATGGTTGAGATGAATGAAACAGCAAGTATTCTTAATAACATCTCAAATAGAAGTTTGATCTTACTTGATGAGATTGGACGAGGAACAAGCACATATGATGGGATATCAATTGCATGGTCAATTGCAGAGTTTTTGCATAATCATCCAGCATATCGATCAAAAGTTCTTTTTGCAACACATTATCATGAGCTGAATGACATGTCTTTGACCATGAAAAGGATAAAAAACTATCATATAAGTATCAAAGAACATGGGAATAAGGTTATATTTTTAAGAAAGCTCACAAAGGGAGGTAGTGAGCATAGTTTTGGTATTCATGTAGCTGAAATGGCTGGAATGCCAAAGAAGGTAACTTCAAGGGCAAAGCAGATGCTAAAAATTCTTGAAAAGAGTCATTCGGAGAGACAGAATAATGTCGAAAGCAAGAATTTGAAAAAAGCTGTAAAGAGGGGAATTGATGAAAATCTACAGTTAAGTTTTATTCAGCTTGATGACCCTTTGCTTAATCAAATTAAAAACGATATACTAAACACAGATGTTGATACACTAACACCTGTTGAAGCTTTAATGAAGCTTAATGAGATTAAAAAAACATTGGGCTCATAGCTATATTGAGGCAATCAATTTTTTTTGATATTTTTTCTTTGAAATTAAAAAAAATACTACATTTGCACCTCCAAATTTTCGATTGATTATTTGGAAATCGCGGGAATAGCTCAGTTGGTAGAGCACGACCTTGCCAAGGTCGGGGTCGCGGGTCCGAGTCCCGTTTCCCGCTCAAAATCCCGATTTCGTTAAATCGAGTCGGGATTTTTTCTTGAAACGTCTGCTCGAGTGGTGGAATTGGTAGACACGTTGGACTTAAAATCCAATGGGCATCGCGCCCGTGCGGGTTCAAGTCCCGCCTCGAGTACAGGAAAGCCGGCTTTTGTTAGTCGGCTTTTTTTGTTGCATTTAATTTTTAGAGGAATCAATGGTTAGGGAGCCTATTTCATAGAATATAACATCATTAAACCATTTGTAATTTCCCAATTACCTCTTTTGTAGTTGGGCTCCAATAATTCCTAGAAGTCCTTCTTATTAAACTTCCTAATCATCAATAGAATTGGAATTATAAGCCACACAAACATAACAGTGAGTGATGATAACATCCCCATACCAGTACCAAAGAATTTTTTGAATACTGCTCCGGTATAGCCTAATAATACCGAGATATCAAGTTCCAACAATATCAGTATCCTGGATAAATCGATTGGATTAAGCATTGTAACGACCAATGAGAATGTATCCAATGGGTATTCCTTAAAAATTATAAGGATTATCATAAATACTCCATCATAAACAACTGCAAGAAGAAGCCATACAAGTATTGCATACCCGAAGCCTTTGATTCGATTTTCGTTATATAACGTGATGATAAATGCCAGTGCTACAAATATGAAGTTTAGAAACCCTCCTACTACTAATAGTAGAAAGAAATCAAATATTACCATCGACATAAACAAACCATAGACGGCAAATGGAATTCCAAGCCCTACAATAAGGCTAAGAGATAGTGAAACGGATAATCCAAGATACTGTCCGATTAATATCTTCGATCTTTTAATTGGCTGAGCCAGTAATAACTCGGTGAATTCCTTGGTGTTATAATAATACATTACCCCAAAAATAATTGCAATAAGTGGAGTTAGGATTACAATAATATTCATAATAGTAATTACAGCCTTCGACACATCTGAATTAAGAAATAATAATACGAAACCCAATATCAGATAGAAACTAAAGTAAACATAACTCCACCGACTTCTAAGTAAATCATATGTACTATATTTAAATATTTTAAACATACTGCTTAGATATTAATTCCGCAATTGATTTTTCAAGATTGTCTATTCCGGTCTGTTTTTTCAACTCTTCATTGGTTCCCTTAAAGTAGATATTACCATCTAACAGAAATATAATTTCATCGGCCATTTCTTCAACAAAGCTCATTATATGAGTTGTAATCAGAATGGTTTTCCCTTTTTGTTGCTCTTCTCTTAACAAATCTTTCAAACTTATAAGAGAAATAGGGTCAAGTCCTGTAGTTGGTTCATCAAGTATTAGAAGATCACTGTCAAACATAAAAGTCAGCAGGATATTTACTTTTTGTTTGGTTCCACCGGATAAGCTCACAAGCTTTTTATTAAGGAATGGTTCCAGATTAAACCTTTTAATAAGTGGTGCTTCATCTGAATCTTTAGGACGTAGATTTTTAACCATCTTAATTAATTCACTAACAGTTAAATTATTAGGAAAGTTTGCAATCTGAGGTAGATAGTTTAAGTTATTTCTGTATTCCCAATTATTAAGAATACTTTTGGAGTCAAAGCTTATTTCACCCATATTAGGGATAACCATACCAAGCAAGCACTTTATAAGTGTTGTTTTCCCTGAGCCATTTGGACCCAGAATAGCAAATACTCCACCATCCTTAATTTTAAGATCCAGATTTTCAAGTACAGTTAATTTACCGAACTTCTTATTTAAATTATTAATTTCTATCATTTATTCTAATCATAATTGGCTTATTATCAATCAAGTTCTCCGGCGTAAACACTGGCGACACCTTTTCAGAGAAGTTTATGATATCAACAAACAGACTTCTTAGCAACACTAAAGTTTCCGGTGTTTTATTCACAACGTACGAGAATAGTCTTACCGGTCGGTATGGTACATCGCCTATTCCATCCTTATCCAGATCATAACCATTATAATCACTCCAGTAATTTCCTTCAAATTTATTATCATTTAGCCTACTACTATAGGACAGGTCAAAAGAATTGTGAATAAAATTATTAAGTTCAAATATATTTTCATAGCAACCACCATGAAATTTTATCGCCCAACCATTTTGCACAAAGTGATTATTAGTATAGTTTATTCTTGAACATCCATCTATATTTATGCCGATAGTATTCTTTTCGAAAAGATTATTCTCAATATCAGCATCTGTAATCTCTTTTAACAGAAGACCATATGAAGCTGGCCCCCAATTCAGATGAAACGTATTATGATGCATTTTTATGATTTTAGAAAACATAACTGCAACACCAGCACCATTATTTCTAAACTCATTCTTAAAATACTCATCATTATTGGAGAACATAAAGTGTAATCCATATCTTATATTATCTGAGCTTTCATTGTTTGAAATTGAACTGTTTTCCACAAATTCAAGATATATTCCATCACGTAAATTTGAAACTTTATTTTGTTCGATTCGCATTCTTGAGCAATGCCAGAGATGAACTCCATTTCCAGAACTCGCTTCATGTGTTGCAGAACTACTAATATCATTATTTCTAATAAGCCCGTATTTGGATTTTTCTATTAATATCCCAAAGAATACATTTCTGAGAATATTATTCTCGATCGTAAAATATTTACTTCTGGAAACAAGTATGGCAGCATAATCCTTGGTATAGCTTATACCAACATTTTTGATTGTAAGCCCCTTTATAGAAAAGTTTTCTGCTGATACATTTATAATGGTTCCATTATTCTCACCATCAATAATTGAATTTTCTTCACCAATCAGATGAATCTCTTTTTCAATTCGAATAGCAAATTCTTTATAGACACCTGCTTTTATTATAATAGTATCACCAGAAATTGCATTATCAACTGCATCCTGAATACTATTATAATCACAACTCTCACAAACCTCAGTTGTGGAAGCTGCAGAATAAAGAACTGTATAAAATAACAGGGATATAATTAATAAATATCTATTGATCAGCAAACCTTTCCCTTAGTTTAATCCAATTATAAGTATTACCTCCTAAATCATCTTTTACACTTGTAGCTTTTCCTTCAGTACTAAATGCTGATAGGTTCGCACCCATTGGACTCTTTATTTCGGGACAAATGAGGAATGTTGATTTATGAGCATTCATAAGAACTCCCGGATTTTGATAATCAGCAACCAACATAAAGGCAAGCTCCTCTTCATTTTCCCTATCATTGATTTCTCTTACCATACATTCAATGGCATCAAACATATGTGCTTTGCCTTTTTTAGTTACATATTGAGCTGCATGTGTTTTGGAAACAACGGTCATATCACAATAGTAACAATGATCCTCACCATAATTAATTTCCTTTGGCTCTACATTACATGAGTTTAAACCTACTAACATCGTTAGTATGACTGTTATAAATGGGATACTTTTATTCATTTCTTATTTTCTATTTATTGTTAATTTAATCTGGTTTTTCGTTTTGTATTTATATAGTAAGCCAGGATACACAACAAGGCAGCCGATAGTATAATATATAAACCCGCAGCCGGGAAAGAATATACTTCAAAATTAAGCATTTGCTTGAACCCAAAAATTGGTGGCTGATAGGCCATCAGTTCACCAGTAATCGGATCGGTAATCTTTAGAACTGCTTTTGGATCTAAATTATGACCATAATCATATAACCATAAATAAAAATCAAATACACCCACAGACCCAAGAATTGCAAGAACTACAACCCAGACCAGATACAAATTCCTCTTCCCTATTATCGCAAATATAATACCTAGTATTGACATAATTACGACGATAATTGGCATAATTGTAAATTCAGCAAAAGGCTCTACTTTCCCATTCTTAACATTATCTTCAGTTGGTAGAAGGGCCATGCCAATGTAGTGATTAAGCAGGTCAATATTATTAACGTCATTAAACTGAACTCCATCCGACAAGCGGTTAATATGAATATGCATACCTAAAGGTTCAGGATATTGTGGAGCAACCAGAGTTATTGTCCACAAAGGGAAAATAAAAAGCAACAGTAACCCCAAACTACCAATGATCATCAATATTTTGTCTTTTTTCATTGATCCTAGTATTTAATAATTTAGTTTAAATATTATATCAAGCTAATTATTAATATGTAAAAGCAGCCCTGCTATGGACTGCTTTTACATATAATGAACCATTTATTAATCAATGTTTACAAATCTTCACCCGGAACTTCTTCATCAATTGTATATGAAATTGGTATCTTAGATCCTTTTGGAGAAACTCTAACATAACCTTGCATTTCCTGATGAAGAGCTGAGCAGAAGTCGGTACAATAGAAAGGCCATACACCTATTTCTTTTGGCTCCCAAACAAATGTCTCAGTTCTACCTGGCATAGTAAGTAATTCCGATGTATTAGCACCAAGCATTGAAATACCGTGAGGTACATCAAAATCTTGCTCGAGGTTAGTAACATGGAAGAAAACTTTATCTCCTACCTTAACACCTTCAATATTGTCAGGAGAGAAATGTGAACGAATCATAGTCATGTAGATATGAACTTCATTTCCTTTTCTTACAACTTTTGAATCAGCCTCGCTTTTTGTTGCATAAGGATGAGTATTATCTTCAAGTTTAAAAATCTTAACTGATTTGGATGCAAGTAAATCAGCTGGGCAACCTGCCGCATAATGTGGTTCTCCGATGGTTGGGAAATCCAACAATAATTCCATTTTTTCTCCTGAGATGTCGTATAGCTGAGCTGATTGACAAGCTTCAGGTCCGGTTGGTAAATAACGGTCTTTAGTAATCTTATTCATTGCAACAAGATACTTATCGAAAGGCTTACGTGAGTTACCACCTGGAATCATTAGGTGACCAACAGAATAAAATGTAGGTTTACGATCTATAACAACTAAGTCTTTGATATTCCATTTTACTACTTCAGATGAAATAAAGAAAGTTGTATAACCATTTCCTCTTGTATCAAATTCAGTGTGTAAAGGTCCTAAACCTGGTTGCTCAAGACTACCATAATTAACAGCTTCATAATTAATAATTGGAATACTGTATGTTTCACCATCAAAAGCTTTATCTTCAATAGCTTTAAGCATTTTTGAGAATGAATGAACAGTAATAGTTGCTGCAAGTTTACCACTACCAATTATATATTCTCCAGTAGGATCAACATCACAACCGTGAGGTGATTTAGGAGTTGGAAGGAAGTATATTGCTCCTGGTACATCCTCAGGATTTATAATAAGAACTTCCTTTTCCATTGTTGTGGTTGCGGTATGTGTGTGATCATCCCACACGTTATGTGCATATCTAGCTGGTTCCATAGTACCTACACCCTGAGCAACATACTCTTCGATTTTTTTCCAGTTAATGGCAGCAATGAAATCTTTATCATTTTGTGATGCATTAACCTCAAGTAAAGTACTAGCCTCCTCAGTATTATATGATGAGAAGAAGAACCATCCATGAGAATCACCTCTTCCCGGATGCGCAAGGTCGAAGTTAAAACCAGGCATCCTGATTTGGAAAGCTATATTCATAAGACCATTCTCCGGATCAATTTTAAGGAAAGTAAGACTCCCTTTAAAGTTACTTTTGTATTCGCTAATTGGAATATCTTTTTGAGGTGTAGGAACACCAAAACGTGTACCAGCTACCACATATTCTGAATTTTCAGTAACAAATGCTGAACTATGGTTACCTGCAGAATTTGGGATTTCCATAATTTCCTCTGTCTCAAATGTCTCAAGGCTAATTCTGGCAACCCTTGGTGTATTATTCTCATTTATAAATATCCACCTTCCATCAAGTTCACCATTTGTTTGTGAGATATCAGGATGATGTGAATCACCCCAAGGCACAAAACCATGAGAAGTCATAAGCATAGGTATTGTTTCTTCACTATATCCATAACCTTTTTCCGGATCTTGTGAGAAAACAGGGATAACTCTAAATAAACGACCTGATGGTAATCCATAAACAGCAAGTTGTCCACTAAATCCACCGGAGATAAACCCATAATATTCATCATGTTCTCCTGGAGCCACATAAGCTCTTTCAGCCTGACTACCAGAAAGCACGCCTTTTGAACCTCCTTTTTTTGAAGTAGTTGGTCCACATGCAACCATAACCATTGATAATACTATAATGGCAATAGTTGATTTTAAAATTCTTTTCATAACAATTGGTTTTATATAATTATTTCTTTTCACTATCTCTTAATCTAAAATACTCAAGTATTGAACGTGCCTGATCTTTCGTCATATTCTGATTGGCCATTGGTGCAGCATATTCAGCAAAATGCTTTTTTGCATTCTCATTATTGGCCATCATTCCATCAGGATTCATAATCATATTCATTATCCATTCAGGTGTTCTGTTTTTAGTAATCCCAATTACTGCTGGTCCTATATACTTTTTCTTAATTTTATGACAAGCTGAACAATAAGTCTTAAAAACCTCTTTGCCCTTTTCTGCTAAGGCAGGGTCTAACTCTTTTAATACAACTTTGTCAATTGGGCCTATTCCGGGATCTTCAGTTATATCCCAAACTGCCTTGGTTCCTTTTTTGGCATCTTTACCGTTTAAATTTCCTTCTCCACACGATATTAAAAACAATGCTATCACAATGAATAGCGTATAGTTTATTCTTTTCATCTAACTCTATATTTTTTTATTTATTCTGGTACTAATACATTATCAATTACATGTATCCATCCGTTGGAAACTTTCACACTTTTAATAACTTTGGTTCCTCCGACGTAAATACCATCATCTTTATTCTCCACAACTAAATATTTGCCTGAAGCCATATAAAGTTTCCTGCCTTTTTTTGCTTGTTTCTTTAACTGTTTCTCAGGATAATTAGCCGGAGCAACATGGTTAGTCAGAATAAATGCAAGGGTGCTCTTATTTTCTGGTTTAAGCAAACCTGCTACGGTACCTTCAGGTAATTTATCAAATGCAGCGTTAACTGGTGCAAAAATAGTTAAAGGTCCAGTGTTTACAACAGCGTCTTCAACTCCTGCTGCTTCGATTGCTACAACTAATGTTGAGAAGTCATCAAGTGATTTAGCAACTTGAAGTACATTGGCATCAGATACATTATCAACAACTGCTGATTGTCCTTTTGCAGGTGCCTCGGTTGATTTCATTGCGTCGTCATTTGACGAATTTTGGTTGCTTTTTGAATCTTCCATTCCACATGAATACAATCCAATTGTGAGAATTAAAAAAGCAAAAAAAGCAAATCTAGAATTTTTCATAGTATTTATTTTATGATACATTATGATGGATAAAAGAAAAATATCCACAATTATTTCTGCTAAACATTTACATTATTCAGTCAGTTTATTGTAGATATCCTAGTCCATTTAAAACTTTCTTAAAAGTAATTAATTACAGATTATTAGTTAATAAATTTAGCAGTCAAAATTCATGATATATGTCATAAAATAAGGCGTAAAACCCTGATTTTAAGCTTTATTCAGTCTAAATAAAAATCATTGCCGAAAAACGAACTCCAATTTATTTACCCATCGAAAGAATTGGGTTAAATAACCACATAATCATTGGGCAAAATTGTTTAATTATTTTGCAAGGTGAAATACCTAAAAGTGGGGATTTTAAATCGGATTATTTCTGCACTGCATTTTTTTTGTGGTGCTTTTTACTTACACCACTATTTACACGTTTTCTCCATAACTTAAATGAACCTTCTTTAAGTTCTTTACGCATTATTTTTATCATCTTTGATTCTGAAATCTCAAATTGTATTTCTAATGTTTCAAAGGTAGTTCTGTCTTTCCATGCCATTTAAACTATTCTATCTATTTCAAGATCTGTGATTATTTGATAAAAAAAAACTTTAAAAAATGCTTGTAATGGGTTATTATGAAATGCTTATATGTGCTTTCCATAAATCTAAACGCACTTTTTTACCATATTATATACGTGTAAGCATTAAAGAATTAATTTTCGTATCCTTTAATTTCTTTTAATGTGAAGAAATTCCATATGTTCTCTGAAATGATCCAGCCGTTTTCTGATATTATTGCCCAATCATGGCCTTGATTTATTAAAAAGCATCCTAGCACTTGATTTTCACCACTTTTATCTGACCACTTAACATAAATAACAGAATCGTTATTTACTATGGTATCAGGTTCAGGAAGACAGTCGTTCCATTTAGCCCATTGTTTTAAAACGCTGTTTATATTCATGGTCGGCCATGATAAATCTGAAGAGCCATTGATTAAAACTGCTTGATCTGCTGTTCCGTGAATGTGAAGAATTGGTACTGGAAAATCTGGTACAATTGTGTCAAACATCATTGACCCAGCCAAATTAGCCATTGCAGTAATTCTGTGACTAAGCTCCATTGCTAGTCGGTACGACATCATTCCACCATTTGAATGACCAACAATAAATATGCTATCAGTATCAATGGAGTAATCAAACGTTAATGTATCAATCAGATTATCTATAAATTTAACATCATCTATTCCTCCATAGTTATTTGATAAACCTCCTCCTGAGTTCCAAAAATAATTTATGCCATTTTCTTCCATCATACCGTGTGGATAAACAACTATACAATCTTTGTTGACGAATTTGTCGAACCCACTGTAAATAGGCATTCCCAGGTTTTTATGATAATATCCATGAAGAACAAATATTAAAGGAAAACTCTTTTGCTCATTGTAATTATTTGGCAATTGGAGATTAAATGTTCTTTGAATATCTGAGCTCTTTATGCTGTCAATTTGAGCTTCTGCAATAATTGGGATAACAAATAGTATTAGTATCCATTGCTTGACAAAACAAAAGTAGGTTCTTGATTTATTCTTAGTGTGCATAACATTTTAAGTAAAAATTGATTTGCTAATCTAATCATTTGCTAATAAATTAAGGCATATATTTAATTAGTTTAATTATCCTAGAAAGAAGTATTATAATAGATGGATTATCTATAAATATTTATTTTCTCAACCTATTATTTCCTAAATTTGCACCCAAATTTTAATGATATGAGCGACCATATTTCAATGAATCCAAATCCGGTAGTACAGTATTTAAGTAAGCCAGCAGATAAGCTAACCAAGGCTGATCTGATAAAATTTATTGAAGATAATGATATTGAGATGATAAACTTTAGGTATGTTGGCTGGGATGGTCGACTTAAAACACTTAATTTTATCATTGGAGGCCGTGAACATTTGGATAATATTTTGAGTGCTGGAGAGCGTGTTGATGGGTCTAGTTTATTACCCTTTGTTGAACCTGGATCAAGTGATTTATATGTTATCCCAAGGTTTAAAACAGCTTTTGTAAATCCGTTTTCGGATATACCTACTCTTGATATACTTTGTTCTTACTATGACCGAAATGGTGAACCACTTGAGGGTGCACCGGAAAATATTTTGCGTAAAGCACATTTATCATTTCAAGAGGTGACGAGCTTTCAGTTTGAGGCAATGGGAGAGCTTGAGTATTATATCATAAGTGAAGATGATGGACTATTTAAGGCTGATGATCAAAGGGGATATCATGAATCTTCACCTTTTTCAAAGTGGGGAAGTTTTCGCACAGAAGCCATGAAATTGATTGCTGAATCCGGAGGTATGATAAAGTATGGGCATTCCGAAGTTGGCAATTTTAGTAAGGATGGGTTTGTTTTTGAGCAGAATGAGATTGAATTTCTTCCAACATGTGTTGAGGATGCTGCAGACCAGCTTGTTAAAGCCAAATGGATAATTCGAACTCTTGCAATGAAGTATGGAGTTACAGTTACTTTTGCACCAAAAATTACTGTTGGAAAAGCTGGAAGCGGATTACACATTCATACTAGAGTTATGGATAATGGTATAAATAGAATGATTGATGATGGTAAACTAAGCGACATAGCAAAAACTGCAATTGCTGGATATATGGAACTAGCATCTTCAATTACTTCATTTGGAAATATGAACCCAACATCATATTTTCGTCTTGTGCCTCATCAGGAAGCACCCACAAATATTTGTTGGGGGGATCGAAACAGGTCTGTTTTAGTAAGAGTTCCCTTGGGCTGGACAACACCGATTAATATGATTAATTTAGTTAACCCTCAGGAAAAGGGACGTATTGTTGATTTCTCAAATAAGCAAACAGTAGAAGTTAGAAGTCCTGATGGCTCTGCCGATATCTATATGTTGTTGTCTGCTATTACGATTGCGGCTCGCACAGGTTTTGAAATGAACAACCCCATTGATCTTGCTAAAAACACTTATGTTGATATTAATATCTTTGATGAAGAGAATAAGAAAAAACAGAAAGAACTAGATCAGTTGCCCTCATCATGTGTTGAATCTGCAAGACGATTGGAAGATCAACGATCATACTATACAAAATATGATGTATTTCCGGATAGCGTTATAGACTTGCTGATAAAAACACTGATAAATAAAAATGATGAAGGTTTAATTGGGAGAATCCAAAATGATGATGAAAAAGTAATGGATCTTGTAACCAAATATTTTAATTGTGGTTAAAATAATAGAAACACCCAGGGATGGGTTTCAAGGATTACCGTATATAATTGAAACAGATAAAAAGGTTGAGTACATTAACCTTTTGTTGGAATGCGGTTTTCACACTGTGGAGGTTGGTAGTTTCGTATCTCCAAAATTAATACCACAAATGGCCGATACAGCAAAGGTCATAAAATCATTAAAAACTGATAATACAAACTCAAATTTGGCAGTTCTTGTTGCAACTAAAAAAGGTGCCGAAAGTGCATGTGAGTTTGAAGTAATAAACGAACTTTTCTTTCCATTTGCTGTTTCTAGTACATTTCTTCAGAAGAATATAAAACAAACCATAGAGCAAGCTATAATTAATATCTATGAAATTCAAAACCTTTGTGTTAAACATGGTAAAGAGCTGATTACATATTTTTCTATGGGTTTTGAAAGTTCTTATGGTGACGATTGGAACATGGATATGCTGTATAAATATGTAGAAGTTTTTACAACAATGGGACTTAAAACCTTCCCGTTTTCTGACATATTTGGTAATGTATCTCCCATAAAGATTAATGAAGTATTTAAATTGCTTAATAGTGAGTTTTCAGAGGTAGAATTTGGATTACACTTGCATTCATTGGATAATGGCCGCTTGGAAAAAGTTGATGCTGCATATAAGGCAGGTATTAGACGTTTCGATACTGTAATAAATGGTATTGGAGGATGTCCACAAACAGGTAAAGAACTCATTGGTAATTTGCCATTACAGGAGTTTCTAGGATATTGCAATGAAAACAATATACCAACAGATATTGATGAGGAAAAGGTAAGCGAGATATCTAAATATAATTTATACTAAACCTATAAAACTAAGGTTCTGGCTTACATGTTGTCAAATGTTTCTTCAAGCCAGTTAAATCTATCAATCATCCACATTTTTAAGTGATTTACTTCTTCGATGTGAGTCTCAAAATAAATAGGATTTGGCCATACATAATTTCCATATAAATCCCATCTGAGGTCATTTTCTTCCTGTGCAAAACGAAGCTTGTGCTGTTGTGTATCTATTATTTCCAAGAAGTAATCTCTTTTATCGTTAAAGAAATTGAACCTGTCTTTAACTTGGCTTACAAAGTAGGGATCTTGGAATAGCCTTGTAAAATAGCTGTTATATTTTATCCAAAATCCATCTGTATACTGACTATCAGCATAATCAACATTTCCAAATGATAGATCAAAGTCCCATAATGGACCCATTTTTAATTTCTCTCCTGGAACCAAATTAAGGTAGATGCTAGAATATGCTCTTGCATCTACATTTTTGGCAATTTCATTTATGAGATACCAGTCAACGAAACTTTCAACATCGATATAGGATCTGTAACCAGTTATAGGGTCTTTGAAATTTCCTCCAAAAAGAGCACTTTCAAAATCTTCAATGTAATCAACTATATATTCATATTCAGGACTATTATATGTAGTAGATGGCTCTTTAATCTGATATAAGAACTTATATGAATTAAAGTAAATATCTTCTTCATCTAGATGGTCAGGAGTGTCTATTTCGAGAAGATACCCATCATCACCCACGTTTACCCTGCTACTGCTTTCCTCTACCTTTTCAGTTATGTTGTAAGTTCCATTATATGAATTGTTTATAAAAACCTCAGCATATCTACATCTTGGAGTCCAGTCAAGATTACTTAGATACCCCATTTCAAAAGCAAGGCGTGTTCTTATTAAAGTCTTGTCACTATATTCAGCAAGGAAGATCCACTTTTTTCCTTCGGGCATACCCAAAAATTCTGATTTTTCATCTAGCTTCATTTGATAAGGTTTTTTGGGATGGAGTCCCCAGGTAGAATGACCTCTACCTCTAATTTTCATTTCACCTTCAAAATTTTGAAACCCTCTACCACCAATAACAATTGATTCACCGCTGATGTATTCTTCTTTTGAAACAATATCACTATTATTTTCTATGTTTAGTTCAACTATGGGTAATCCTGTAAACAATATTGCATCTACATCGTATTTTACATCTTTACTAACATTTGAAACCTCATAGTTTAGTATATTAGTGAAATCATTAGGAGTTATCCCACTGGATTGAATAGAACTTCCAATTGTTACATTAGAACCGAATGAATTAAAGCTAGCAACTAAGTTTTTCATATCAGTTTTATAGGGTAACCTTCCTGTAATACTACCAGAGATTTCTGTCAGATATATATTTGAATTAAGCCCAGGGTTATGTTCGCTGAGAAAAGCGAAATTATTAATAATAGGATCACTAACTATATCAGGAGTTTCTGTCTTTTTACACCCCCCTATAAGCACTAAAATGAATATGGTTAGATATAAGTAGTATTTCAAAATATAAGTTTTAGGGTGTAAAGGTAATATTATCTGTATTTCTTACTAGTTCATGGATATCTTCTGCAGAACATTCACCATTACTTATGTATGGTAATTTTATAACAGGATGATCTATAAAGAAATCTTGGAAAACAGCATCATTGATTGATTTACCTTCTGGTACGAACTGTCCTATCCAATTGGGAACAATTTCTATTAAATATCCCCGTGTATCTTTATTATCCCAGTATTCCTTAATAAACGTATACTCATCAAAATTAAGTGGGACTTCTTGTGTAGATTCGAGTTCAAATGTTTGTATCATCCTTATATCCTTAGAAGATGAGCCCACAAGTATGGAAAATTTGCCACTTTCAGCAATCCACAATTCTCTTTTTGAGTCGAAAAATGTGAAATCGTTTGAATTCAATACAAATGAAACTTCTTTTTCTTCACCGGGTTCAAGTTCAATTTTTATGAATTTCTTTAATTCCTTTTTTGGTCTTTGCAGACTGCTTTTTTCATCTGAAACATACAGCTGAATAACTTCCTTTCCTTTGATATTTCCTGTATTTTTTACTGATAAAGAAACCACCAGCTCTTCGTTATCTAGTATTTTATCATTTGATAGCCTCATGTTATCATATTCAAAGCTAGTATAGGATAGCCCATGTCCGAATGGAAAAAGGGGTATTATATCTTTCTCATCATAATATCTGTATCCAACAAAAATACGTTCTCCATAAAGTACATTTCCCTGTTCGCCTGGAAAGTTAAAATATGCAGGAGTGTCTTGAAGTTTAACGGGAAATGTTTCTGCTAGTTTGCCAGATGGATTTACTTTACCAAACAAAACATCTGTAGTACCACCTGCACCTGCTTGTCCTCCCAACCAACTCTCAACAATAACTGGAGTATTATTTTCCCACGGCATAGAAACAGCACTTCCATTGGTGAGTACAATGACAGAGTTTTGATTTACTTTATTTATTTCATCAATAAGCCTATTGTGTGAGTTGGGCATATTGATATGAGTACGATCAATACCCTCGGATTCATACTGTAATGGTAATCCTGCAAAGACAAGCACAATATCAGAATTTTTAGCTATGGTAGTAGCATCATCTATGTATGATAAGTTATTGTCATCTTTTAGGTCGTAGCCTCTGGAATATTTTATATTGAATTCATTTCCATACTCATCCTGAATAATTTCTAGTACATTATCAAGTTTTGTTGGCCTTACCTCTGAACTGCCATTACCTTGATATCTTGGATTAACAGCAAACTCACCTATAACTGCAATATTTTTATATTTTTCCTTTGAGATGGGGAGTATATTATTGTCATTTTTAAGTAATGTAATGGATTCGCTTGCAACTTCTCTAGCAAGTATATGATGCTCTTCAATTTTCTGATCAGCATTTTCCTTTTCAAGTTTTTCTGCCTTTAATACAATGGTTAATATATCTCGTACAATGTTGTCGAGCACTTTCTCGTCAAGCTCACCACTTCTAACTGCCTCAACAATAAGAGAATCATTAACATCATTAACACCTGGCATTTCTATGTGCATACCAGATTTTATACCTTGCACACGATCGACTACCGCAAACCAATCAGATATTACTATTCCTTCAAAACCCCAGTCATCTTTTAATGTTTCTGTTAACAGAAACGACGATTGGGTACCGTATTCTCCCTGAACTCTGTTATAGCATGCCATGATTGTCCATGGTTGAGCTTTTTTTACGGCAATTTCGAAGGGCTTTAAATAAATTTCATGTAGTGTTCTTGAATCAACATCTGAGTTCATATACATACGCATTGTTTCAACATTATTGGCAACGAAATGCTTTAGTGATGTTCCCACACCTTGACTCTGAACGCCATTAATATATGCTACTCCCATTTCTCCTGATAATATTGGATCTTCAGAAAAATACTCAAAATTTCTTCCCCCCAATACGGATCTTTTTATGTTAACTCCTGGGCCTAACAACACGTTTACATCAATGGCTTGACATTCCTCTCCAAGTGCAACTCCAACATCATAAATTAAATCAACATCCCATGTTGCGGCTAGTGCTGAAGCAGTTGGAAAACATGTTGCTGGCAATTGATCACCATATCCTGCTTTGTTAGTTGCAGGTGCACGTCTCAATCCATGAGGGCCATCTGACATCCATATCCATGGAATATTGAGCCTATCAATTGATTCCGAACTCCAGTCATCTCGTCCGGAGCATAAAGATGCTTTCTCCTCAAGAGTTAGCTCACTTAAAAGCAGATCAACTTTTTGATCAATGGAATCATTCATATTTTGAGAAATTAATATATAGCTTGAAAATAATATAATAGGTAGTAAGAAAATTTTTTTCATAAAAAAAATAATTTAGGTTTTTGAATAAAAATTGGCTGCAACTGCAACAAAATTAAACTTATAACGGAATAGGTATTCATATTTTTAAAAAGTTAATTAATAAATCAATATGCTAATCCATAGCCAAATTGAAACAATGGATTTGCATCAATATTCCAATAGTTTGGACCATACTTACCTTCATACTGATTCAGGTTTGCAGGCCAAGAGTGTGGTAGTTTTCCAGTAAAATTATAATCACCAAATAAAACTTCAGCAAAGCCATCACCTTCTGATCCTGGTAACCAGCCCACAACAAATGCATCGGTTTTATTGAGTTCATCTGTTATTATCATTGGTCGGCCGGAAATAAGAATTACTACCGTGGGGATTCCAATATCCACATATGAATCTATATAATCCTTGTGTTCTTTTTTTAGATCGAGAGTAAATTCGCCAGTGCCATCACCAATATCTCCAAAAAATTCAACATATGGATTTTCACCAACAACGATGATTGCAATATCAGCATCTCTAACTAAGCCATCAGCTAATGTATCATATACAACATCTCCGTAGGAGAGCCTCTGGATTCCCTCTAGTATGGTTGTGGCTCCCTTATAATTTTTTGCTGTCCCTCTCCAATTCACGGTCCATCCTCCTGATTGCAGTCCCGAATTGTTGGCATGTTCACCAACCACAACTATTTTTTTAGTTTCTTTTTTCAGGGGAAGTGTTTTATTTTCATTTTTTAATAATACAAGAGATTCTCTCACTGCCTGTTTGGCAATTTTTCGATGTTCGTCACAACCTAATTTAATTGATAGCGATGAATCTGGAAATGGGTTATCAAATAAGCCCATTCGGTATTTTTGCCTCAATATCCTTTTAACAGCATCATTTATTCTTTCCATTGAGACAGAATCTTGAATAACTGATTCTTTGAGTTTACTCTGAAAATAATGCATATCTCCATCCACAGCCATTACCATATCTACACCCGCATTAATAACATTTATTCCGCCAAACCTAGAAAACCCTTTCCAGTCTGTTAGAACAATTCCGTCAAATCCCATTCCTCTTTTTAGAGTATCTGTAATCAAGGCTTTATGTGCGTGCATGTTTGACCCCAAAACAGAATTAAAGGAAACCATTATTGCCCCAACACCAGCATCAACTGCTGCTTTGTAGGGAGGTAGTAACCTATTGTTTATTTCTTCAGCTGATAAGCTAGTGTTTCCACCTTCAATCCCGTAGTCTGTTGCTCCGTCACCTATAAAGTGTTTCGCTGTAGCAAGCACAGAGTGTGATGTGTTAAAATCACTCTGGTAACCTTTTACGGCAGCATATGTTAACTCACAGGTTAGTGGTGTGGATTCAGAGAATGCCTCATAAACTCTTCCCCATTTTTCATTATATGGAATTGCAACACAAGGGGAAAATGTCCAGTTTAAACCAGTCGCATGCATTTCAATTGCTGTAATTTCTGCGGACTTCATTACCATATCCGGATTCCCTGATGCTCCCATTCCAATATTATGAGGAAAAATTGTTGCTCCTTCAAAAGTGTTTTGACCATGCACTGCATCCACCCCAAAAAGTAATGGTATGCCAAGTCTTGTGGATAAGGCCTGATTCTGTAGATCACGGAATTTAGATTGCCAGTCATCTACCGTTTCTCCAGGTATCGGACCTTGAGTATGTATTACTGAACCAATAAATTTATTTGAAATATCATCTTCTGAAATGTCATAAAAGTGTCTAACTTGAGTCATCTGACCTATTTTTTCATCAAGAGTCATAAGTGATAGTAATGAATCTACTTTTTCTTCTATTGTCAATTTGCTTTTAGGTATGGTTGTGAAGCTTGTTCCAATTAAAAGAAATATAAGAACAGTAAATAAAACAATATTGGCTATGTTTTTATTTAGATAGCTTATCATATTCGAATGAAAGTGCATATTATACCACTATTAGTTTGTTGGTGAATTTGAATAGGTAATAATTAATACCGGATTATTTTTTTACCATAAGATTTACTACCATCTATTATTTTAAGCACAGAAATTCCTCTTGGGATCAAATGACTAGGTATATCCACATGCTCATTTTCAGCACTTATATCTTCCGAATACTTTAATCTGCCTGATATATCGAATATTTGTATGAGCATTTCTGAATGATTTTCATCAATCAAATCTATGTTCAGGTTTTCACCAGAAATGGGATTTGGATAAATATTTACAATTTTGTTAGTGCTTAAATCAACAATATCTTCAAGTATATCAAATCGATACCAGTTAAGGTTAATTTCTCCAATTAGGGGCCTCATTCGAAGAGTTTGAATTCCTTTTGGAATAGGACTAGTAAGAGTTGCGGTAGTAGTTGTCCATGTTTGCCAGCCACCTGTTTTAGGTGTTATCATATTAACGAGCTCTGTTTCTGATCCATCTTCATTAAGAATGTAAAAACCAACTCGTCCTGTTGTATTTTGTGCTGCAACTCTTAAGTTAACTTCATAGCTACTAGTATCACTAGAGTATATTAAATAATCAGCATAATCACCCGGATTAGTGTATCCAATATTGTATCCACCACCCACATCGGTAGTTTCTTCAACAGCAAGACCAAGCATGTCAGAAAAATCCTCGGCTTGAATTATTGTGGGTAATTTGAATCTCGGTGGTAGAATATTTCTTATTCTTAGGTTGGAGAAAGATTCCATAACCTTACCATTAGTTGAGGTTATATCTGTGCCGTCATAACTCACATAGATAATATCAGTGTAGTACATATAATCTTTCAATTGAATTTCAATTGATCGGTTTTTATTTTCCTCCAAATAAACATCTTCAATGGTAACAGGGTTTCCATTTATCTTTACGGAAAAATATTCCTTAATATTTTCCATTGATTCCTCAAAAACTGGCTGATTGGTATATATTGTAATGCTTTTCTCATCTTTTTTTGTTTGACCATTTATTGCCAGCATATCAACATTGGAAGGATCACCAGTTTTTAAAAATTCTATGCTGCCTACGTTTATGGATGTATTGTTATCAAATTCAAATTTGAGCACATGTTCTCCTTCGTTAAGTACTAAATCATTTATTTCAAAATTGGAAAAGTCAGTCCAGCTGCCAGTACTTGTAACCTGTTCTGAGGTAGTAATATCTTCATCATCAATGGAAAGGTGGAATTTACCCCCTGTGTATGAAGTTGCAAATCTAACTTTTGCTTGAAATACTCCACTCTCGGATATGTTTACAGTATATTTCATCCATTCTCCTTTTTCTGAGTATGCAATATGAAAGCCATTACTGTTAAAAGTATCTGTATTTGATTCGATATCTACCCCATCATTCCTATATACCCAACCATTGTTCCATGCTGTAAAAAACCCTGTTGATAAGGAGTAGTTAGCATTTTCCATATCATAATACGCATGATTTAATTTTCCAAGGTCAAAATTTGACAAGTATATCAATCCAGGTATATTGTGAATACCATAAGGAATCGTGTTATTACTGCTGGGTTGTCTTATTTGCGCATCATGGACATCTTTTCTATAATCGCAGTTAATACTATTTGCATTTGTTGCCAGTTCCATCATCGAATTATAAGCTTCATCAACGGTGGGCTTTGGCCCTTCATTTCGCCAGTAACTTAGAATATCCTTGTATCCATCAGTAAAAAGGATTGAATATGGAGCAACTATTGTTTCAATCCTTTTGTATGGCCAAAATGACCAGCCTATGTTATTATCTTCAAAAAGTTCTATGGCATCAGTAAACCAAACATTTGAATTTTCTCCCGATTCACCCATCCAAAGTGGAATATTGTATTGATTTCGTAAATCTAAAGCCCAACTTATTGATCCAGGATCATTATAATTCCAATATTTATGGAAGCTATATGACATATTATCATCCCAAGGAGGTGTTAAGCCGGTAAAATCATTTGCAAACCAGTTCCCTTCGATAAAAATAATATGACTAGTGTCTACTGCTCGTATTGAATCAGTTATTTCTTCGTACAAGGCTCTAAGTTGAGTATTACCGCTAAGATTCCAATTAACCTCATTCAGTAAATCGTAACCACCTATCCAAGGTTCATCGGTATATCGTTTGGCAAGTTTAGCCCATAGGGCAACTGTTTTATTCCTGTTATCCTGGCTTTCCCAAAGAGAAGGTTTATCAGGATCATAATCACAGATAGCTGCATTTTCACCTTGTCCACCAGGAGCTGCATGCAGATCAAGGATAAGGTACATATTATTTTGTTCACACCAGCTCAGTAAACTATCAACCATATTAAAACCTTTGGTTAGCCATGTATTTTCACCACTTACTGGTTCATCTTCAATCGGAAGGGTAAATAAATTATAGTGCATTGGTAATCTGATACTATTGTACCCCCATGCTGCAAGTGAATCTACATCGTCCTTTGTTACATGGTTATCTAGCCATGTATCAAAAAAAGTATCTGTTTTATCCTGACCCATTAGATCAACAAGTCGCTCTCTGAATTCGTGCTGAGTATCTGCCACATCACTGGATTGCATCATGTAACCTTCCATTAGCATCCACCCTCCTAAACCAATTCCTTTCAATAGAACATTATTTCCATCCTGATCTACTATTTTTTTACCATCCGTTTTTAACCCTTGACCAAAAGATAATAAGGTAGACAAAAGTATTAGAAGTATTATGTATACGTTTTTCATTTTATACTTGTTGATTACCTTATTAATCCAAGTAGTGATATAAATAATCAGTTAAATTATATTTCTATCTGTAAATCATTAATTTTTGGAAATATCGTTTCTTTCCATTTTTAATTTCTATGAAATACAAACCCTTATTAAGAGAGGAACTAAGATTAAAATCATAATCATTTCTGCCCATTTCTGAACTACCTTCAAAAAGAGTTTGAACAAGTTGTCCTCCCATTGTATATAACCTTATGCTTACCTCATCATTTGTACTATTATTGAATTCCAATGATATGGCAGATACTGCAGGATTTGGATAAACTGATATATTGGAAACTTCCGAATTTTTATTTTCAATAGCATCTATAATTGAAAAGTCAAAATAGTTTATGTTGAATGCATCTTGCTGAGCTACAACCTCCATTATGTAGTTACCTTCACTTAGGTATAATTCATTGGTAAAATTTTGCCATGACTGCCACCCATTTGTTGATGAGTAGTTTATTGATGATGTTATGCTATCATTAAAATTTAGAAGTAGATTACCTCCAGAGTATCCTGAAATTCTTGCCCTCACTTCATACCAACCATCCTGAAGTACTTCAACAGAATATTTCATCCAGTCACCTGGATCCACATAACCAACATTTAAACCTCCGCCATAATCAGTACATGTTTCTGTTTCTACGCCATACATTTCAAAGAAGTTTTCGGCTTGAATAATTCCTGGTATTTCCATTGTACCTCCAGAACCATTAACAGAATTGAACACAAAATAATTCTCCAGGGGTTCAAGTAAAAGAGAGTTTGAGAAAATTCCCGAACCATCGTAAGTCAATGATACATTCTTATCTGACTGCTCAATTTCGCTGTTTAGATCAAAAATCAAAATAGATTCTTCAGTGGATGATATGTAAATATCACTAATCATATCCTGGATTATATTCCCGTTAATTTTTAAAGTGAAATCATCCGTACTGGTTTCCATATTTGTTATGTTATCAGAAAGTGACAAATATATTTTCTGTCCATTCGAACTTGTTGCTGCACAATATGGAAGAAGCTCTGAAGCATCTGCAGTGCTAGGGAAGTCAATCAATCCATGTTTGTATGCATAAAGAGGGCTGTAATCATTGTCGCCATAATTTATGGGTATTTGATCCATTGATCTTGGCCAGGTAAGGCTTAATTTCCCAGAAGGTTTATAATCTCCAAAAATAATATCTGCTACTCCTGAGGCTTCTGTTCCTGGAAGCCAGGCAGATATCATTGCATCAGTATAAGGCATTATCTCCCCAATAATTCTTGGACGTCCTGTTAGCATAACACATATAATAGGAACTCCTTTTTCTTTTAACGTTTTTACCAGTTGAACCTGCTGAAATTCTATTTTTAAGTCAGCCTTGTCGCCAGCTCCTTCTGCGTATGGATTTTCTCCAATCACAACAATAATTGCATCAACGGGATCGTCATAATTTCCATTTTCTGAGAAAATAATTTCACTTGATTCTGAAACTTCATTCAAGCCTTCTAAAATACTTGTTCCTATTGTTATGTTCCCATTTGACCCCTGCCAAGAAATACTCCATCCTCCACAAGAAGCTCCTATATCATCAGCAAGAGGTCCAGCCACAAGATACTTCATATTGTTTTTATTTAATGGTAGGACATCATTTTTAGAATCCAGCAGAACCAATGACTCTCGGACAGCTTGTCTAGCAACATTTCTGTGTTGAGCTGATCCTACTAATGGTATCAAAGATTGATCTGACATTGGGCTTTCAAATAGTTCCAAAAGGAATTTTTGTTTGAGAATTCTTCTGACCGCATCATCTATACGTTCTATGCTCACATCGCCATCTTCAACCAAGCTTTTAAGAATGCTAATAAAAATTAGGTACCTATCGGGTACCATTACCATATCAATTCCTGCATTAATTGCTCTTTTTATGGACTCTCTGTAGTCTTCATTTATCTGGTCTACACCTTTCCAATCTGATACAACAAACCCTTCAAACCCCAATTCTTCTTTTAGAACATCTGTGAGAAGGTATTTATGACCATGTAATTTCTGCCCATTCCAGCTATTGTATGAAGCCATAATTGAACCCACATCTGCATCGATTGCATCTATGTAACCTGCCATGTGAATGCTTCTGAGAATTTCCTCAGAAACTTGAGTATTTCCCTGGTCAAATCCATTGGTTGTGCCACCATCACCAACAAAGTGCTTTGCACAAGCTAAAATTGTTTCAGCTTTATTTAAACTGTCACCTTGAAGTCCCATAACTGCTGCATATGCCATTATTTTTTGAATTTCAGCTGTTTCCCCAAAACCTTCATATGTTCTTCCCCACCTTTCATCCCTAGGCACTGCAATACATGGACTGAAATTCCAATCAATTCCAGTTGCAGAAACTTCTGTTGCTGTGATTTCATTCACTGTTCTTACAAGATCAGGGTTCCAGGTGCATCCCAATCCGATATTATGCGGAAAAATAACTGCTCCATAAACATTATTGTGGCCATGAACGGCATCAACGCCATAAATAAGTGGTATTCCAAGCCTGCTCTCAAGAGCTTTTTCTTGATAGCTATCATACATGTTTGCCCATTCAAGTGCGTTATTCGGTGAAGGAGCTGAGCCGCCGCCACTGAGAAGGGAACCCAAGCTATAATTTGAAATGTCATTTAAACTCTCCAACGCACCTCTTTCTGCCTGAGTCATTTGACCAATTTTCTCGTCCAATGTCATTAGATTTAGCAAACTGTCTACCTTTTGGTCAATACTAGTTTGCCCTTGACTTGTAATGTATAAAACAAAAAAACTTAAAATCAGATAAGGTCTTCTCATGAATTTATTTTTAAGTCCCCAAAAATAGAATAAATCGGTTAAATGTAAACGGGTATTAATTACATCATAAATACATCAAAAAAACAAATTAGGAAATTTTAACATACACACTTTAAAGCTAATTTTATTAATTTAGCCCACGTTTATAATAGGTAATGAAGAAATTAGCAATATTTTTAATTGTACTGAATTTGATTTTATTGAATTCTACATTATTTGCACAAATTACAACAATTGGGACTCCCTTCATTGAAAATTACAACCGAGCTGAATATCGCGGAGGAAGTCAAACCTGGGATGTTCAGCAGGGTGTTAACGGAATGATGTATTTTGCTAACAATGATGGATTACTAGAATTTGATGGCTCCAATTGGAATATCTACAATTTACCTAATAATACCATTCTTAGATCAATTGAAAATGGAAATGAAGGAAGGATGTATGCTGGCGGTTTCGATGAGCTTGGTTATTACAATATTGGCTTAATGGGTGGAGCAGAGTATGTTTCACTTACATATTTAATTCCAGAGGAAAGAAAAGATTTTGGTGAAGTCTGGAAAATTTATAATCATCCTGATGGAATTTTCTTTCAGACCATTGATCAGTTGTTCATATATAAGGATGATACAATTGAAATTGTTGATGCACCTTCGATTTTTCATTTTTCATACATGGTAAATAATGAGTACTATGTAAATGATATGGAATATGGCCTATTGCGATATGCAATGGGAAGTTTGTATCCTCTTAAGGGCGCAGAAAAACTAATAGGAAAAGAGGTATGGGCAATATTACCATTTGAGCGTAAGTTGCTAATAGCAACTGCTACTGATGGGTTATATGTTTATAATGGTGATGATATTTATGAATATAAAACAAAATCAACCGAGTTCCTTGAGAAGAATCAGATATACTGTGCCATAAGACTATCGGGAAACCGATATGCTTTTGGAACCATTCAAAACGGATTACTCATATGCGATAGTGAAGTAGATCCCATAAAATTTATAAATAAAGAAGATGGATTACAGAACAATACCATACTTTGTTTAGGTTCGGATAACCTGGGTAACTTATGGTTAGGTGCGGATCAGGGGATAGATTATATTCAGGAAAACTTACCATTAACTCAAATATCCTACAATTACAATGTTGGAACAGGCTATTGTGCTTTTGTAAAGGATAATAGGGTATACCTTGGTACAAATCAAGGCCTTCTCACACGTGACCTTGCTAAAATTGGGGATGTTGACTCCAAAAAGATGCAATTAATAGAAGAAACAAAAGGTCAGGTATGGTCACTAAAAGAGATTGATGGAACTTTATTTTGTGGTCATAATAATGGGGCCCTAATCATTGAGGACAGCACAGCAAAGTTTATAGGCAATACTCCTGGTTTATGGATGTTTTCAGAGGTTCCAAATAATCCAAACAAAATTATTGGCGGCACCTATACCGGTCTTGTAACTTATAAAAAAGATAAAGGAAGTTGGAGGTTTGATAAACAGCTTGATGGGTTTTCTCAATCATCTAGGAAGATGGAATTTGATCCTGATGGTACATTATGGATAACCCATGGTTATAAGGGGATTTATCATGTGTTCTTTAATGATACATACGACAGCATTTTATATGTAGAGTTTTTTAATGCCAAGAATGATAATCTTCCAGAAACTGTTTCTAGTGTGGTAAGTCTGAATGGTAAAATATTATTTACAACCAATGGTGGTATTTTAGAATACTCAAGCTCAAAAAATAAGTTTTTAATTAATGAGAGGTATAATAATATTTTTAATGGAGAATTCCTTAGAGCAATCAAAATGGATATTAAGAACAATCTATGGTATTTTAATAATAGTGAACTTGGAGTTATGAGATATGGGGAGGATGGCAAATATAGAGATGTTACTTTACCCTTTAAGAAGCTAGATGATAAATTCGTGAGCGGCTTTGAATTTGTTTATCCCTATAACGATGAGAATGTATTTATTGGAACAGAAAAAGGATTTGCGCACTATAACCCAAAATATTTTAAAGAATACTCATACGAATTTGAAAGTTATTTTTTGTCAATGCGAACATTTTCACCTGATTCGGTATATAGCTATAATGAATTGTATAACAATAATATAGAGTTGGCGTTTGCAAATAACAGTGTGGAATTTTCATATTCAGCAAACGATTTCGAGAATACGAGTAAAACACTCTACTCCACATTTCTTGAAGGAAATGATAAGGGATGGTCCAAATGGACAAGGCGAAATACCCGAACGTACACAAATTTATTTGAAGGCAAGTATACTTTCAATGTTAAATCAAAAAATATCTATGGATCAGTTTCAGAAATTCAAAGTATATCAATAAAAGTAGCACCTCCTTTTATCAGATCTATATTTGCATTTATTATATACCTAGTAATATTTTTATTAATTGTAGGAATAATAATATTATCTAATCGTAGAAGGTATAAAAGGGAAAGACTGAGAGGGGAAAGAAAACAAAATGAATTATTTCGAAGAAAAGAAGAGCAACTTCAGAGAGAAAGTCTGGAAACAGAAAAAGAGATAATCAGAATGCGAAATGATAAGCTCAGAGAGACTATGAAGCTTAAGGACAAGGAGTTAGCGAATTCAACAATGCAAATGCTTCAAAAAAATGAAATGCTTATAACGTTGCGTGATGAATTAAAAGAGCTTGCTAATATGGTAGATTCTGAAACGCATAAGCATGATGTTATTAGACTTGTGAGAGGTATAAATAAGGAGATTGATAACGAAAAGCAATGGCATGTCTTTGAAACTCATTTTGAAAGTGTTCATGAAGAATTTTTAAAGAGAATAAAATCAGAGTATCCAAGTTTAACTCCTCGAGAGTTAAAATTATGTGCTTATCTTAGAATGAATATTTCAAGTAAGGAAATATCTGTTCTAATGAATATTTCCACAAGAGGGGTTGAAATAAGCCGATATCGCTTGCGTAAAAAGCTAAAAATTTCCCGAGAAACCAACCTTACGGAGTTTATATTGACCTTTTAAACTCTGATGACTTTATTTGTTGGTGAGAATGTAATTGATGTATGATTAGCCCTTTTGGGAAAAATCACATAAGTGTCATATAATCAGTAATAAAACCCTTAATTTGATGTAATTATGATGTGTTGAAAACTTAATTTGATGTAATTAAGATGTGTTGAAAAACTTGTTATTGGCTATTCTATAACATTACTTTGCATACGTTTGCATGGAAAGAGTGTCTCCAAATAGTAGGATGTGCTCATATGACGTGCAAGCCTAAAGAAACTTTAAAATAAATGTTTAATTAAATTTAAAAAATTCGTTATGAGAAAAAGTAATTATTTTAAGTGGTTTACTTTGCTAAGTGTTGTTTTTGGTATAACTGCAGTAGTATCGTTCAGTTCTTGTAAAAAAGATTCTGATGATCCAAATACCGATGACCCGATTGCTTCATTTCAATATAGCATTGATGAATCTAATTGGTTGCAAGTAAGCTTTACTAACAACTCTCAAAATGCCACATCTTATTCATGGGATTTTGGCGATGGTTTCAACTCTACTGAAAAAGATGCAACGCATGTTTATGCTGCTGCAGGAGACTACATGGTAGCTCTTACAGCCCTAAATGATGCTGGAACTTCCAAGATTTATAGTAAGACCATTACTTTAACTGATCCTAATTCAGCTAAGAAATTGCTTACTGGTGAAGAATCAAAAACATGGAAACTATTCCGTGAAGGTACAAGTATGTCACTTGGACCAAATCCAGATGACCCGGCTGCATGGTGGCCAGGATTAGAAAATGATGGCGCAAGACCGTGTCTTTATGCTCAAACATTTACATTCCATAATGATGGCAAATATGTTTTCAATGATGCAGGCTTTTTCTGGGGTGAATATGGTGTGTTTGATGGTCAAGATTGGTATGAAACATGTTTTCCAGCAGAAGCTGAATACATGATTAACAAAGATGGTGATGATGTAAGTGCATGGTTATCAGGTGAGCATACGTTCACATACGATCCATCAACAGGAACTGTAACTCTTGATGGCGACGGTGCTTGGATAGGTATTCCTAAATTAGGGCCAGCCGGTGAAACTACCGTTCCGCTTACAAGTACTTCTTTCAACGTTGATATAGTGGCAGGAGAAGGTTATGATTTAATGACATTATCATTCAATTATGCAGATGCTGGCTTCTGGTTATTCCAATATGTATCATATCATGATCCTTCATTGGAACCAGATATTGTAACAATTCAACCTCCTTACGGAGAAGATTTACCTGACTTAACTCCTGAAGAAATGTGGAACACATTCGAAACTAGCACTAGCTGGGAAGTTCTAGATACTGCTGGTGTTTATCCTGGTTTAGGTCAAGCTGCCAATGGTGGTATGTCATTTACAATGGATGTTGCTGACCCAGCTGGAGCTGGAGTAAATGTTGGACAGTATGATAGAGCAGGAACTTATCAAGAGCTTCAGTTTATGATGCAAAATGATATTCAATTTGATAACTTTACAACAGTTTCAGTTGATGTATATGTTCCAAGTAGCAATGATTATTCAGGTACCTTAACTAAAGGTATTGGTGTTATCATAGGAGAGGCTAGCCAAACAGAAGGTTGGTGGAATGGTCACATTCAATATGATGCTGAAGCTACAGTAATGGATGAGTGGGTAACATACACATGGAACCTAGATGAGCCAACTAGTGGCCCTGGAGGTTATACTCCATTTACTAGAACAGATCTTGATTTCTTTGCCATATCAATTGGTGGAGGTGGTCATGAGGCTGAAGGAACATTTTATGTTCGCAATTTTACGTTTAATTAATATTTTATTTGGTTAATTTAGTATAAGCAACATTAGTCCTTGCATGGACTAGTGTTGCTTACTTTTAACATTTTCAGAAGAAAAAAATGATAAATAATTTATTACTTGTTTATTCCAACAAAGTAGAGCCAATTCATACTGGTTTATTTAATCAAGTAAATGTATTTCATCCTTATAATCACTCTGGATATTTTAATATTAATAACCTAAATACCAAAGAAATTAATCCCTTTCCAATTAGTCATTTTGGAGACTATAAGTCCTCATCTTTTCCTTATCATTTTTTTAAGCTAGCGAAGAGAAATAATAAAAAAATCAAATCAAATTAAATACTATTATGACTTTCATAAATTGTCAAAAAATTATAAATATCTAATAACCTATAATATGAGTAAAAATCTTTACAAAGTATTGTTTGCCATTTTCATTATAAGTTTGGTGAGTAGTTTTTCATTACAAGCTCAAACCGTTACTGGTAATGTAAAAGACGGAACAACAGGTTTTAGTATACCTGGAGTTGCCGTACTTCAAATGGGAACTTTAAATGGAACCGTTACAGATATTGACGGCAACTTTTCAATTGCATTGGCCCAAGGTAGTGATACTCTAGAGTTTTCCTTCATGGGATATGAAACTTTAAGCTTGGCCACAGGTGGACGTCAAGAAATTAATGTCCTACTTAAGGAGGATTTGCTTGAGTTAGATGAAGTTGTTGTTATTGGTTATGGCACCCAGAAGAAAAAAGTAGTTACAGGTGCTATTTCTACAGTTAACGCAGAAGAAATTAGTAAGGTGCCTGTTTTACAGGCCGGCCAGGCAATGCAAGGGCGTACAGCTGGGGTACAAGTAACCAACCAGTCAGGACAGCCTGGTGATCCACCTACAATCCGAATTAGGGGTGTAGGTACAACAGGAAACTCAGACCCTCTTTATGTTGTTGACGGTTTGGTCGTTTCAAGTATTGAATACTTAAATCCCGGTGATATTGAACAAATGGATGTTCTTAAGGATGCTGCATCCGCTGCCATATATGGAGCACGAGCAGCTAATGGTGTTGTTCTTATCACAACCAAATCCGGAACCAAAGGCAGTATTAATTTAACCTACTCAGCATACTATGGTATTCAGAATGCGGCAAAGCAACTAGACATGCTTAATTCTGATGAATACATGATGATGATGAATGAGGGGGCTAGAAATGGAGGTTTCACTGAACCTTTCAACCCAAATACCGTTGCAGAATATGATACCGATTGGCAAGATGCCATTTTTGTTCAAAATGCACCTATGGTTAGTCATGATGTTACAGTTGCGGGTGGTAATGATGTTGCTACTTTTTCATCTTCACTTTCATACTTTTCACAAGAAGGTATTATCGGTGGTGATAAGTCAAAATTTGAAAGAATTACTGCACGACTTAATAGTAGAATAAAAGTTACGGACTGGTTTAATTTTGGTAATAACCTTACTTTTTCACATGTTAATCGTAAAGGTATTGCATCCAATTCTTCATTTAACGGTGTGTATAGTAGTGCCCTTAATATGGAACCATTACTTCCAGTTATTGAACAAAATCCAGATAGCCTAGCTCAACCAAGGTATGTTAACAACGCTGATTATCTAATACGAAATTCAGAAGGTTTGATCTATGGTTTATCTAATAGGGTACCAGGTGAAGTTGTTAATCCAATGGCATTGCTTGAAATTCAAACAGGTGAAACAAGAGTGGATAAAGCTGTTGGAAATGTATTTGGTGAGATTGAATTGATAAAAGGATTGAAGTTTAAATCAAGTTTAGGAATAGACCTTGCTTATGTAAACTATGATTCTTATAGACCTTTTTATTATCTCAACGGCGCTCAAAAAAATATAAATAAAACATCTGTTTACAAAAGTGTTGCAAGATACCTAACATGGCAGTGGGAAAACACTCTAATTTATACCAAAAGTATTAAGAACCATAATTTCTCAATCTTGGTGGGTACGTCCGCAAGTGAAACCAATGGTGAAAACTTAAATGGATTTAACACAATGGTACCAACGGATGATCCAAATAATGTTTATTTGGATATGTCAATGGATACTGCCAGAGAAGCTCAAGCAGGAGGTGGAGCATTCCATGAAGCATGGTTCTCAGCATTTGCTCGTGTAACTTATGACTACAAAGGAAAATATTCTTTCACTGGTATTATCCGTAGGGATGGTTCCTCAAAATTTGGACCCAATAATCGCTATGGTAATTTCCCTTCATTGGGAGTATCTTGGTTACTATCGGAAGAATCATTCATGCCAGATTTAGGAGCTATTAACTTTCTTAAGCTAAGAGCTTCATGGGGTATAAATGGTAACGATAAAATCGGAAGCTATCAATACCTTTCAGTAATGGATTATAGTAGAGCTTATATAATTGGAGGAACTCGATTGATTGGAGCTTCCCCAAGGTTCATAAGTAACCTTGACATTCATTGGGAAGAGTCAGAACAGATTGATTTAGCGTTTGATTTGGGTGCTTTTAATGATCGTCTAATTGCAACATTTGATTATTACATCAAAAATACAAATGGATTATTAGAAAGAGTTCCAATTCCTGGCCACGTTGGTAATGATCCTCCATACGCTAATGTAGGGAGTGTTAGAAATAGTGGAATTGAGCTTTCAACAACATGGCGCCACTACATCAAAGGCCTAAAATACTCCATAGGATTTAATGGATCATATAATATCAATACCATGACTCATATTGCGAATGATGAAAAATCAATCCAAGGAGCCTCATGGTCCGTAGCAGGTCCCGTAACTAGAGCAGAGGAAGGTCTTCCTATCGCTTATTTTTATGGTTGGGAAACCAATGGAATTTTTCAGGACATGAATGATGTTTATACTTATCTTGCACCAGATGGTGAGCTACTACAGCCGCTTGCTTCCCCTGGAGATGTGCGATTTGTTGATATTAATGGAGATGGTGTTATTGACGATGAAGATCGTACAAAAATTGGCAATCCTACACCCGATTTTACAATGGGTATAAATGGCTCAGTTGAGTTTAAGAATTTTGATTTTTCATTCCTGATGATAGGTGCATTTGGTCATCAAATATTTAATGGTAGCCAAAGAATGGATTTGCAATTTACAAATAGCACTACCAAATTACTTGACAGATGGACCGGGCCAGGTTCTTCCAATACAAATCCCATATACACTTGGAGTGATAAAAACCTTAACAACCGAATCTCAGACTTATACATAGAGAATGGAGATTATGTTAGAGTTAAAAATATTCAATTGGGATATAGCATACCAAGTAATCTCCTGAGTAAGATAAAAATCAAAGACTGGAGAATATATGTCTCAGCTGAGAACTTACTTACTTTCACTAGCTATACTGGGGCTGATCCTGAGATTGGTGCCATGAGCTCCTTTGATATTGGTATTGATAGAGGAATTTATCCTCAAGCAAGAACCTTTAGATTTGGTACAACAATCACTTTTTAACATTTAAAACTCGAAGAAAATGAAAAGACATATGAAAAAACTTGGAGTATTAATGGCGATAACTTTTCTTTTAAGCGCATGTGAAAAAGACTTTCTAGATCGCCCTCCATTAGATACAGTAGTAAGTTCAAACTTCTACAAAACTGAGGCAGACGCAATGTCAGCATTAGTTGCTACTTATGATGTATTGGGTTATCAATCTGCACCAGGTGTTTCCTGGGCACCCTTTCTAACAATGTCAGACATCCTATCAGATGATGCTTTCGCAGGAGGTAGTGATCCAAATGATGGAAAGGATGAAGATGAGCTTAATACTTATAATATACCTACTGAGAATCTCATAGTTCATGCAATATATCTAAAGAATTACACGGGTATATACAGGGCTAATTTACTCATGGAGAAAATTGTAGATATAGAAGCATCCGAAGAATTTAAGTCTAGAATTGTTGCTGAGTGTAAGTTTTTAAGGGCATATTTTTACTTAGAACAAGTGCGCTTTTTTGAAAATATTCCACTTCTTACAGAAACAATAAAAGGCCCATCTGAATACATACAATCTCAGGCTGCACCTGCAGATGTATATAATCAAATTGCAACGGACTTAATAGATGCTATTAACATTTTACCTGCAAATATTCCAGCAAATGAAAAAGGAAGACTTAGTAAATGGGCTGCAAGTGGACTTTTGGCCAGAACTTATCTTTTTTATAACGGAGTATACGGTGCTCAATTCACTGTAAACGAAAATACTGTTGATAACTCGGTAGTTCTAGGATACCTAGAAGATATGATTACAAATAGTGGTCATGCTTTATTTGAAGATTACTCTGATAATTTCCATCTAATTGGAGAGTTTGGGGTTGAATCAGTATTTGAAATATCTCACGGAGACATACTGCCCTGGTGGGATTGGGGATATGTGAGAGGTGGCGAAGGTAATTTAGCCGCACAGATGCAAGGACCCCGTGTTACTGGATCAGAAAACTGGGACAGAGGATGGAGTTTTGGAACTGTAAATTATAAGTTGGTAGAGGATATGGGAAATGATCCTCGACTTGACTATACTGTACTTTTCCAAAGTGAGCTTGATGGTGCCCTGGTAAAAGGGTATCAACACACTGGTTATTATTCAAAAAAATATAGTTCAGATGCTGAACATTGGTCAACAGGTGGGCAGTTTGAACTTAATAGAACATGTAACTTCAGAGTAATTAGATTTTCTGATGTTTTACTCATGGCAGCTGAACTTGGTAGTCCAAATGCTCAGGATTACCTAGATAGAGTTCGTTCAAGAGTTGGGTTGGAAAGTATTCCTGCAACCGCTGATAATATTTATAATGAAAGGCGCTTAGAACTTTCTTTGGAAGGTGTACGCTATTTTGACGTTATTAGAAAAGGAATGAGCTTTGCAAGTCAACAGTTTACAAGTGTTGGACTTAGAGGCCCTGATTATATTGGTGACCAGGTAATATTTGATGTTACTTTCAATAACTCCACAAAAGGCTTCTTGCCCATACCACAAAGTGAAGTTGATCAGATGGGTGGAACTTTTACACAAAATACTGGGTATTAAATTATCCAGATAATAAACCCTTATCCCAACTCTTTTAAGTTTAAAAATTAAAGGAGTTGGGTGTAATTTAGATACGTTCCCATAGGTGTTATCTAAACTTTGGGGGAAATTAATTTACTATCAAATAATTAAAATAATGCCAAGATGAACAGATGTTCTCAAAGATATAGCTATAACTTATAAGTAAATGTAAATATCACAATATCAACTATATAAAAATTACACAACTCTCGATATATGAATTTTAACCATTAGAAAAATATTTGAAAAGCACAGTCAAAATGTTTAAATTATAATAGAAAGTGAAAATGATAATGCAACAAAACTATAACAATACATTAGATAAATATTTTAATAAAAAGTTCTTAATAGCGATAGGCTTTATATTCACAATTACAATCATTGGTTGTGATAAGGATGATGATGGATCTAATCTAAAGGCAGACTTTAGCATTGAGCTAATTGATGATAATAATGCACTCTTTATTAATAAATCTGAAGGTGATTATAATTACGTTGTATGGGATTTTGGAAATGACATGGGAGATACAACCTCAACTGTCAATAATACCTATGAAATATATTATCCCTTTGCCGGTAGTTACAATATCACACTTACGATCAACAATTATGATGGTTCAACCTCAACAAAAACTAAAGAGTTGCAGATTGCAACTGACGATGGTGGGTCAATTATAGTTTCATTTACTGCAACAGTAAATCCTGATAACCCCAATGAGGTTGAATTGGTAAATACTACAGAAGGTGAGTATGACAGTTTTAACTGGAATTACAACAATTCTTCTGTTTTAAATGACATGGTGCATGAAGCGTATTTTCCATTAGCTGGAATTTACAACATTGAGTTAAATGTTTTTAAAGGTGGTAATAAGTTTTCAAAGTCTGAGTCGGTTAACATAACCCAAAATGATCCAGACCTTATTTGGTCAGATGAATTTAATTACTCGGGGCTACCAAATTCACAATATTGGAACATGGAGATTGGTGGTAGTGGTTGGGGTAATAATGAACTTCAATACTATACAAACAACACTACCAATGCAATGGTTAATAATGGATTACTTACCATTACAGCTTTAAAAGAATCATATGGGGGTAGGCAGTATACTTCTGCTAGGATAACAACCCAGAACAAGTTCACTTTTAAATATGGTAGAGTAGAGGCAAGAATAAAACTTCCCTATGGTCAGGGAATATGGCCTGCATTTTGGATGCTCGGCGCTAATTTCAGTTCGGTTGGATGGCCAACCTGTGGTGAGGTCGACATAATGGAAATGGTTGGTGGCACTGGAAAGGATAATCGTGTAT